>Ga0209274_10000072_pt1 | contig 96244 bp, 72 predicted proteins | sample HubBroMetageREF1_FD_188343 | JGI IMG/M metagenome (GOLD analysis project Ga0209274, IMG submission 188343) | Reference soil microbial communities from the Hubbard Brook experimental Forest, New Hampshire, USA - Hubbard Brook CCASE Soil... | ecosystem: Environmental > Terrestrial > Soil >...
GCGTCATGCTGCCGCTTAATCGATCACTGGTAAGCCGTGTGCGGGAAATTCGCATGCACGGTTTGGTAGGGGGCCCTGATTCCTTCTGTTGCCTTTGGGCCGCATAGGAGTCAGGGTCTACCAATGATATGCATCGATTCGCTTTGAAACAACACGCGACATGTTGAGCGTCTGAAAGCCTATGAAACAAGGGATTTGTAGATAGATCAGCCGATGCAATCCGTCACAACCCGTCGCATCCTGTTTCGCCCTGGAATCCATGGGGTGCAAGGGGTCGCAAGTTCGAATCTTGTCGCCCCGACCAATTTAAGCCGCACTAGTAATGTCGACTGTGGATGTCCCAAGCCCGATTGACTTGCGCTTGATGTCAGATGCGCTCGAATGGGAGCGCACGGCGATGCGCAAGCGCCCTTGGCGCGTGGAGTTCTTCTCCATGTTTGCCGAAGAGCTCGGCTGCAATGCACGAGTTGGCCAAGCAGCGTCTGGGATCGCTGGTCAGCCGCGTTGAATTTATTGAGGAGAGCTTCAAAGAACCTCGCTGGAGCGAGCACCTAGCTCACTTCGACGCTGTCGTTACGCATCAGGCCGTTCATGAGCTGCGTCACAAGCGGTACGCGCTTGAACTGCATAAGCGAGTGAAGGTGGTACTACGGCCGGGAGCGAGCTATCTGGTCTGCGATCACTTCTTTGGGCCCGACGGGATGAGCAACGACCAGCTGTACATGACGGTCGATGAGCAGAAGGCGGCTATCGAATCCGCGGGCTTTAATTCCGTCCGACAAGTTCTGTCGAAGGGTGGTTTGGTGTTGCACCATGCGAATTGAGCGCCGAAAACGAGATCCGTTGCTTCGAATTCGTGATCGTGCTATTGAAGTAACTGCGGTGTCGAACTGGGTAAGGCCCTGGGGAGTCGCAATGAAGCTAATTTCGTCATTGATAGTCTGTCTGGCACTGTCGGCGTGCGCTTCGGATTACGTCTCCCGGCTTTCCGAACCCGATTACGGTCGGGTGCAAAGCTTGCATTATTCGGAAGGTACTAATATGGACCCGACACTGATGATGAACGGTGTATATGCCTCAAAGCAACTGAACGGCTCAGGCGTGTCGGGGTCTTTGGGGGCTTTTTGCTTGAGTTCCTATCGATGTTCACAACAGGCGCCGCTATGGGCGTCCGGCTTTACTCCGTAGGGCAGCTGTCTCAAAGTCGTCGATACGGCGCGGCAGCGCCCGCCTAGCCACGAAGACTCCGGCGATCGCGATGGCCGGGTCGATCTCTCGCAATCGCCGCTCGCAGGCCTTGAAGTGCTTCCCCGTGGTCAGGACGTCATCGAACAGGATGATCGGGCGGGGCGGCGCGCGGTCCCAAGCGTCATGATCAACGATCAGTAGTTCGAGCAGACTTTCCGGAGTCATTCTGCTGCTCGAGCCGTGATCGGCATCGGTACTCGCCGATTGCCGGAACAGCTCCCGAATGTCCACGTCATATCCTGCAAATGCCCTTCGCAGCGTCTTCACGATCCGGTCGTCGTATTCAGGATGGTCAGGGAGCTTTGAGCTCGGAATCGGTACCCACGTATGGCGCTCGACTTCCTGGCGCGCGATCGCAGCCTTGAGTCCGGCTGCGATGGTTGCGATCGCCTGCTCCTTCCAGCGCAGCCGCGCCGACTTTTCAGTGGGCTTGCACTTGTAGTTGAAAATCAGCTGATTGGTGGGACTATGCCCCCACCCCTGATCGGCAAAGTATTCCCCGAAGCAGAAGCACCGGTCTGCCTCGGCGAGGTAGTAGTGATCCCCGCGCGTGGTTTCGTCGATGGCCGTGAGGCGGCTAGGTAGCGAAGTGCGCCCGGAGCTCGTCATAGTCCTTTACGCGCACGGCGCCACGCTCGAGGAATTTGTGCGGCCATCTGAGCTCGGGATTTTGGAAGCAGCTGTCGAGGATGAAGAGCCGTCGACCCTGCTGAAGTGCATGGCGAGCCTGGATGAGCGTACCGGATGTGTTTCCGGCCTCGACGATCACGGTGGCCTCCGTGAGTGCCGACATCGTTGCGTTGCGCGCCGGGAAGAAAAGCCGGTTGCCCGTCCAGTGCTGACGGGAATAACGCACGATGGGCACCTGGCTGATCACGAGAAACTCATCTGCGATCCGCCGCTGAAGCTCGGCATTCTCGGGAGGGTACGAGGTGGTGATGGGCGTCCCCAGCACCGCGACGGTGCGGCCGCCCGCCTCAATGGCCGTCGTATGGGCGATGGTGTCGATGCCCTGGGCGAGCCCCGAGACCACGGTGAAATTGTCCTGCACGAAGTGGCGGGCGAGTTTGGCGGCGCGACGCATCCCTTCCTCGGACGGCCGCCGAGTGCCGACGATCGCGACGCACCGAGTGCTGGTGATGTCCCAGTTGCCCTGGAAATACAGCAGCGTGACTGGGTGTTCGGCATCGAGCAGCCTCGCCGGATACTCACCAGCTCCCTGGACCCGCACCCCGAAGTGCCGAATGCCGGCCTCACGAATCGCATCGAGCGCCGCTCGACCGTAGCGCTCCGCCTCGGCGGGAGCGACAAAATCCGAGGGGATGGCATCGGGCTGCGCCCGGAATTTGGCAGCCAGAGTCTTGAAGCTGGCACCTTCCTGGCACCAGAGCGCCTCATACGCCCCCAACTCGCGCGCCGGTCGGACCGCTCTCGATTCCAGGTCCGCCGCTTGCGAAATCAGATCCATCGTAGCTCCTCTACTGTTTAGATATACAGTCTTCGGACTGACGGCGCAAGCTGCTGCGCTGTCACTCAATGAAGCTGAAGCGCAGCGCAGTCGGCATCGCGCGGCGTACCACGGTCCACCAGTTGCAACCCCGAGTTGGCCGCATCCACACTGAACTTCGGTTGCAGCAATGTGCCTTGCACCAACACCGGCGCTTTGAGGCGCAGAATGCGCAACCCTTTGGGCTCACCATGCAGCTTAAGGTCCAGCGTCTCGGGATCGAGTAGCACGCGGCCCTCGCCGCTGATGAATACCCGCTCGCTGTCGATGAAAAAGCGCGTCAGCTGCATCACGCCGGTATGAATTGCGAAATCGGCGGCGGCGCAATGGACCGGTGCTTCACGACTGCTGCGCGTCAGTGCCAGGCCCAGGCCGCGCCAATCAATGCCGGTCAGTTCCGCCAACGAGTCGCGTATCGTGCCCTGCAACACCCGCGCGCTCAGGCTGCCGTCGGCGCCGGCAGCCAGGGCGTGCAGCGAGTCGCCCTGTCCCTGCGCGTGGACTTGCAGGCGCAGCGAGCCTTCGTACGGGGGCGGCTCGGCCTTATGCGGGATCTGCGCCAAATGCAAATCCGTGAGCGTCATCTCGATGCGAGCGCGAGCGGGAGTCTGATTGGCATCGGCGTCGAGATGCAGTACGAGATTACCGCCCAGGAAATGCCCCGTCACCTGCGGCGCATCGATCAGGCCGCGCTCGATCGTAAACGGCGCGGACAGGTCACGTACTTCAACCCGTGACAGCAGCAGGCGAGCGGCGCTGTATTTCCCGGTGGCATCCACGCGCCGAGCCGCTGGAGTGATGAGCTGGACGTCGGAGAATAGTTTGGGCGGCGCGTCGGGATGCGGATCGCGCCCCGCGGCGCGCAGCCCGACATCGGCCAGGCGCAACAGCGCCGAGCTGAGGTCGGCGTGCACCAGGGTACGGCCGTTTTTTTGCGTGGTCAGCGACACCCGCCCGTGCACGTCGCTTTGGCCCGTTACCACTTTGAGATCATCGAAAAGCGTTTCGCTACCCCGACGCACCAAGCGGCCCTGCAAATGGAAGGTGCCGGTGTTCGGCAAGCTGACTCCGGCCAGAAAGTACAGGTCGCGCAAATCGGCGCCGGCGGCGTCAAACTCCGCATCGACCAGGGTCACATCGAACGGCTGCGGCAGCGAGCCGTGCGCCGTGAAATGCACACCGCTCGAGTTCTCGTCGAACTCGAATGAATAAGGTTTGTCGGGCACCGCTGACGACAGCGGATCGCCTTTCAATCGAAAGGTCACCGGGTGCTGGTTGAGCGTGCCGGATCCTTCCATTTGCAAGGGCTGAGCCGAATCCGGGCCGACGACGGACAGATCGCCGTCATAGGCGAGGTGCAAGCGCTCATCGGTAAGTGCCAGATGGGTATGCGCCACCTCCAGCTCGCCAATCATTGGCAATGGTCCTGCCGATGATTTATCGGGGTCGACGCGCTGCCAATTGGCGTGTCCTGCGCCGTCACGCTTGAAATGCAGCTGTGCGGTGTCGATTCTAAGCAGCTTGAGTCCGGATTGATGACTCAGCAGGGGTGGGAATGTCACGGTGAGCTTCGCGACTTCGGCCATGATCCCAGGCTCGGTCCAGGACGGGTTCCCGATAGTGACTTGTTCTGCCTCGATCCGCGGGTATCTGGTCAGCAGATGCAGATGCAACGCACCGCGCACATCGATAGGACGCCCGCTTTGCCAGGAGACAAAGCGGATGAAGCTCGAGCGCAAGAGACCTGCGTTCCACGCAAGCAGCACTCCCGCCACGGTCACAATGACAAGGAGCAGAACGGCCGCCGCCGATTTGACCAAACGGTGTCGCATGGCGGTAGCCTACGCCAAGGCGCGAGTGTTCGCTTCGCGGTAGAAATCGCATATCCTAGTCACGCTCGCAGCGGCCCCGACGGCTCAAGGGTTCGGGAATTCCTGCAATTGGACGGGCGGTGCCGTGACGGAAAAAGTCGGACGGATCTGGGTGAGGCCTTCTGTTCTGCTCGCATTTGCGAGTCTCGCACTGCACGCACTGGCCAACGGGCACTACGGCATTTTTCGTGATGAGCTCTACTTCATCATCTGCGGCGACCGCCCCGATTGGGGCTATGTCGACCAGCCGGTGGTCGTACCGCTGCTCGCGTCGTGGTCGCACGCAATCTTCGGCGATTTCCTCTGGGGTTTCCGCCTGCTTCCGGCGCTCATAATGACGGCAACGGTGGCGTTCACCGCCGAGTTCGTGCGCGCTCTGGGCGGCGGCCGCTTCGCACAATGGCTTGCAGGATTGTGCGCATTGCTGGGTCCGATCTTTCTCATCCAGGGCGTGCTGTTCTCGACTGACATGTTTCAGTCTTTGACTTGGCTCGGACTCGGCTGGGTGCTGGTGCGGCTGCAACAGACAGGCGACGAGCGCTGGTGGCTGGCATTCGGCGCCGTCGCGGGATTCAGCCTCAACACCAAGTACTTAGTCGCATTCTATCTGGTGGCTTTGGCCGTGGGCCTGCTTGCGACGCCGCAGCGCAGATCGCTGTTGCGTCCTTGGGTTTATCTGGGAGCACTTCTCGCCGGCCTTTTGGTACTGCCGAATTTGCTGTGGCAGCAGGCGCACGGCTGGCCCTTCCTCGAGCTGGGTCAGGCGGCGGCCGGCGGCAAGAACATCGAGATGTCGCCGCCGGCGTTTTTGCTTCAACAGATCATCATCACCGGTCCCTTGGCGACGGTCGTATGGTTGTGCGGACTGTGGGCGGGCGTCGTTCGACCGAAGCCGGCGGTTGCGCTCACCTTTCCGATCGCCTGGGTGATTCTGTTCCTGCTATTCGACGCCTCGCATGGCAAGGCTTACTACCTCTCCGCCATCTATCCGGCGTTGCTGGCGCTCGGCGCAGTGCGAATCGAAGAATGGTTCGGCAACGCGATTGCGCGAGCTGCGGTTTTGGCGGGCGTCGGCGTCGCGGGGCTGCTGGCCGCGCCGCTCACACTGCCGATCCTGCCGGTGGATGTGTTCATCCGTTATCAGAAGTCGATCGGCTTCGTGCCCTCTGCGGGCGAGCATCAGACGCTTGGCTTGCTGCCGCAGTACTTCGCCGACATGTTCGGCTGGCAGGAAATGGCCGAACAGGTTGCCAGCGTCTATTGGTCACTGCCGGTGCAGGATCGGACACGCGCCGTGTTCTATGGGAATAACTATGGAGAAGCCGCCGCAATCGACGTATTCGGCCGCCGCCTGGGTCTGCCACCTGCCATCAGCGGCCATAACAACTACTACATTTGGGGGCCTCAGGGCCACGACGGCAGCGTCATCATCATAGTCGGCGGCAGTACGCAACATTATGCGGAGCTGTTCAGTTCGTTCGAAATCGCCGGTCGAATCGCCACGCCCTATGCGATGCCCTACGAAACCGACCAGCCGATTTATGTGCTGCGCGGCATGAAGATTCCGCTGCAGGACTACTGGCCGACGGTAAAGGCGTATCGTTGAAATTCGTTCCGTTGCGAACTAAGGCTCGACTGAATCCAGATCAAATGCAAAGATGCGAAGGTCGGTATCGAAAATCGCGCTCATCATTACTCCGTCAGATATGAAAATATACAACGTGGTTGGATTTGCGACGCTTGCGTTTCAAGCTCTGTTGTCCGCGTTTCTGGCGCCGCCTTGGCTAGGGCCGTGGTGGGGGATGGTCGTCGGAGTCGGGTACTTGGTTGTTTCCTGGTTCCTGGGCGGACTCTACCTCTCCGACATGATCCATTTAGGCATCGCGCACCGCGCCCTGGACTACAAAGATTGGTTCATCAAGTCGGTGACGCTGGTCAACAACACGGTGGGCGTTTACGTCGACCCGGTGAGCTGGGTCAATCGCCACCGGCTTCATCACCGGTACTCCGACCATGATGGCGACCCCAACAAACTGGGTACGGACGGCTTCTGGAAGACGATGTATCTCTGCGGTTTCCCCTACGCGTGCACGGCCGACGTGGCAAACGACGCCATCCTCAAGACCTGGCCGTTCCGGCTGGTCTCTCATCCGCTATTCATGCTCATCTCTCCGATTCTGAGCTGCGGCCTTCTGTGGTTGATCGTGCGCGATTGGAAATTCGCCATCGGAGTCTGGCTCGGCGTCCGGGTCTTTGCGCTCTGGGTGAACATGGTTCAGAACTACTGGACCCACGACCGTCGATTCGGCACCCGGCGTTATGACGATGCCGGCGACAATGCGATGAACATCGGCGACTGGCTTCCGGTGATGGCAACTTTCAGCGCTTGTTGGCAAAACAATCATCACCACTATCCGCATCTGCTGCGGACCACTCACGACGCGGCCGAATTCGATTTCGGCTTCATCACCGTCCGAGTGATGAGCGCCTTGGGACTGGTGAAGCCCTCTAAGACCGGAACGGACAAGCCGGGTGACCTGGCTCTCGCGGAAGTCACGCTCTGAGCGCAGTTTTCTTTCGCGCGAACGGAGCGATGAACTGGGCAAAGAAGCCGGAGGGAACCTTGCTGTCGATCAACCCGTAACGCTGGGGCCAGGCGTCTTTCGGAAGATAGTAAGTCCCGAACAGGCGATCGATGAAGGGCCAGTGGATGGCGAAGTTCACGTCGGCCGCCTCCGGATGCGCCGCGTGATGCCAATGGTGGTAGCGCACCGTCACGAAGTAGGGCTCCAGCCAGATCGGGCGCGGGCCAAAGTCTGTGTGGCAGAAGGTGGCGTGGAATGAAACAAACACGAGATACCCGGCCATCGCGCTCTGCGAGAACCCCACCAGAGTCATGGGGATGAGGATCAAGCTGCGGGTGAGCAGGATATCGACGAAGTGGGAGCGCGAGCCGGCGACCCAGTCCATCGTTTGGATGGAATGATGAATGGAGTGAAAGCGCCAGAGAAACGGGATCTTATGGAACATCCGGTGAGTGGCGTACTGCGCCAGGTCGGCCACCACGATGGCCAGCGGCAGCTGCACGATGAAGGGCAGGCTGCCGACGGTGTGAATCAGCGACGGGATCGCCAGCCATTTCAGGGCGGCGGTCGCGGGAATCAACATCAGGAAGGTGATCAGCTGCGCGGGCAGATGAGTGGCCACGAAATAGAAGTAGTCGGTGCTCCATTCGGGCCGGAAGGTCTTCTGATCCGGATGAAGAGGCCAAAACCGCTCCACCGGCACAAAGACGATGGTCATCACCAGCAGGTCCAGGAGAAACCAGTCGAAGCCGAGCCCCACTGACGATCGTATTTCCTCCGGCAGCGGAGTGCTTCCGCCTCCGAGCAGGGCCGCCGCCAGTCCGAGAGCCCCGCCGGTCAGGGCCAGGACTTTGCGTTGGCGCAGCATCGCCGAAATGGCACCCAGCATCAAAGCAGTCACGATCATTCCCTGAATCAGCAGCCGAATGATGGCGATCGGATAGTGCGCCCGGGCATCGGGAAGCGTCAGAAATTGGGGAAAATGCAGGCAGAGAACGCCGCCAAGGCCGAGCAGGCCAAAGAAGACGGACAGCACGCCGCTGATCCAGCCGCTCCCCAGATGGGTCGGTTCCGAGTCCCCGAACAGTTTTTCGAAGAAAGCGTCGGACATTCCATTTCTCCGGACGATCGGCCGGAACGCTATTCCGCAGGCGCCAGGGCGTCAATCGCCATGGTTGCGTTTTGCTACGACGTTCGCACTATCGGGTGTAGACCCCCACGCCTTTGAACCACGTCTTCAGCACGCGGGTCTGCGCGATCTCGATTCCCTTACCCGCGTGCGCGAGTTCGACGATGTCGCGATCGAGGACGATGAAGTCGGCGGATTTGCCGGCTTCGATCGATCCGGCATCTTTCTCGAGAAAAAGGTAGCGCGCGCCGTTGATGGTATACGCGTCGATGGCGTCCTCTATGCTGATGCGTTGCGCCGGCGTAATCGGCTGGGCGCCCGGAAGCTGACGCGTCACCGCCGTCGCGATATTGACGAAGGGCTGCGGATCCCGGGTATTGACCGGTGCATCCGAGCCGCCGACGAGCGTTGCGCCCGCGTCCTTCATCGCCTTGAATGGATACACGGCGCTCTCGTAGTAGCCGCCTGCAGGATGAAGCGCGGCGTAGTCGCGCCCGGAGACCCGGTCGTGGAAGGGGACGACCAGCATGTCGTATTCCGGGTCGAAGTTGGCCCACGAGAAAGTGCACGCAAGGTAGAGGTGATCCCGGCCCGTGCGCGGCACGTCTTCGGGATTGACGATCTGCACATGGGCGAGTGCATCGTGCTGCGTAGAAATGCCATCGGCGGCACGAGCGGCCTCGATCGCGTCGATCGCCGTACGCACCCCTGCATCGCCGATTGCATGGATGTGAATGTTGAACCCGGCAAGGTGGAACTGCTTGACGAACTCCATCTCGACGGCGCGCTGGTGCTGAAGCTGACCGCTCGAGATGGTGCACTGGTCGGGATGAAAGCCGTTCGCCTTGATGAACGCGGCGGCGGCAGTCCCCTCATGGTACTTGGCGCCATGCGCCCGCACATCCTTACAGATTGCAGAATCCGTATCGACATAGCCTGTAACCGACAAATGCCCTTCGGTGTCCTTCGAAAAAATGGGCTGCAGGTAGGGTTCGAGGGAGGCGATTTCCGGCAACGTGGGCGGCACCGCATAGGGGTTTCCTTCGGCGACGCCGTCCGCGAATAGCTTGATGAAGTTCGCTCGTATGAGCGGATCGTTGGCGTACTTGGTGCGCACCGCGATCGCCGTCTTGACCATCTTTGCATAGTCGACTTTGCCGGCCTCATCGCGAAACCGGTCGGGGTCGTAGAATTGCGCGAATCTCGCGCGGATCGTCAGCTGACCACGCTGTTCAAGCGTGTCGTAGACAACCTGGATCTCAGGAGTCACGAGAGGATCGAGGATGCCTGTGATGCCGACACTGTTGAGCCGTTGCGTGACCTTCTGGGGTTCCTTGGTGACGGCGGGCAAATCAACCATCAGTAGATTGGGCGCTCCCGTCACTGCCCGAGCTTCCTCGTTCAGATTGCCGTTCGGTTCACCGTGCGCGTCGACGCCGATGATTTTGGAGTACTTCGCGAAGTCCGTAGCCAACGTCGCCCGCGACAATCCCACCTGCACGCCCGCAGGGTTAACCGCACGCGCCAGCCCCGCACTATTGAACGCGCCATGATGCCCGTCGTTGCCGAGCAACTGGATGGGAACGTCCTTCGATACCAGGTCGAGCGCGGCACGCAGCGTCGGATGAGCTGCATCCGGCTGATTGCCGTCCGAAAAGTTCCACTGTCGAACGCTCAACCACTCGCCTGCAGGAGTCTTGTAGCGCTTGATGCAGCCGCGGACGAATTCGGTCAGCGCCGCCAGGCTCTTGGGCTCGCTCTTGAGATCGCAGACGTCAAGATCGACGATGCCGGTCGCATGGATGTGAGAGTCGATGATGCCGGGAAGCACGAGTTCGCCGTGCAAGCTCTCAGTCTTGGTTTGAGGACCAATCCATTGGGCCGCCTCGCCATTGCTGCCGACGAAGACGATTCGGCCGTCGCGCACCGCCAGGGCCTGGGCATAGGGGTGATTCGCCGTCGCCGTGTAAATCCGCGCGCCCGTCACCACGAGATCGGCGGGCTTGTTGTCGGCGGCCGCGGACACGCCGGACAGGCAGGGCGCCGCAACGAAGAGGACTGCGGCAAATAATGAGCGCATGACTATCACCTTCGAGTCAACGAGCAATGAGCGGGAGTTACACGGGACTGAGTAATTGTTCTTCGCGTCAAGAGTAGATTGAGTAATCGTCGTCGTCAAACGCGACAATCGCGTTGCTTCCAATCACCGCTCCCATCACAATCTGGCGCTGGTTCCCTCTGGAAGATGACAATGCGGCACCGACTCCTTGCTGGCTGGCTGTTCAGCCTTTTCTCTTCACTATCACTGGCGCAAGTTCCCGCCGCTGATCTGTACGCGCCGCCATCGGACGCCCATCACTTCGTCATCGAATCGACCGGTGGAAAGCACGGTGATTCGTGGACCTGGGTCGCGGCGGATGGCGCCCGCATGGGACGAGAAAGCATGAACCTTCGCGGTCAGATCTGGGATTTAGACTATAGAGGAGAACCGGGATCCAGCGGGATGCCCCGGACCATGACGATTCGTGGCGTCACACCGCAAGGAGATGCCGCTGAGTCGTTCAGCACCGCAGGCGGCAGTGCCCAATGGCGCAGTCCCGTCGATGCGGGTAGTACCGCTTATTCCGGCCACGCTTTCTACTTCCCGCAAGGCGGACCAATCGAGGCAAACGCCTGGTTCCTTGAGCGGCTGCTCGCGACTCCCGGCAAATCACTTGATTTGCTCCCTGGCGGAAAGGCCCACGCCGTCGAACTGACCAGCCTGGAGGTTGGCGATGACCGTGCACCGAAACAAACGATCACGTTGTGGTCGGTGACGGGCCTTGGCAATTCGCCGATTCCAATGTGGGCCGACGCCAAGGACCGGTTTTTTGCTCTTACCACCGGCGTCGGCTGGCTACCTGAACTCTATGCAGGGGAACAGAAGAGGATGGAGGCCGCGCAGGCCGCCGCCATGGCAGTGCAGACGGCGGCTCTCGCCAAGTCCTTGGTGAAGATACCCGCTGCGCCGGTGGCCTTCGTCGACGTTCGGCTGTTTGACGCGGACGCCATGCAGTTTGTATCCCACCAGAGCGTTGTCGTGGACAAGGGTCTCATCACCGCGGTCGGCTCGGCTGCATCGGTGAAGGTGCCCGCCGGCGCGCGGGTAATCCAGGGACGCGGAATGACTCTGGTTCCCGGCCTGTGGGATTGCCACATGCACGTTGGCGACGATTACACCGGACTGCAAGAGCTCTCGATGGGCGTCACCTCGGTGCGCGATCCTGGCAACGACGACGGGTTGACCATTGACAGACGAACCCGCGCTGCTGCGGGCCAATTGTTGTTTCCACATGTGTACCCGTCTTCCCTGATCGACGGAAAAGGGCCTTACACCGCACAGGTCGCCAATGTGGCGACGAGCCAGGAGGAAGCAATTGCATGGATTGACAAGGCCAAGGCGAACGGATTTACCGGCATCAAATTCTACGGCACATTCAATCCCGCTTGGCTTCCAGCCAGCATCGTCGAAGCGCATAAACTGGGTTTACATGTTCATGGCCATATCCCAGCAGGAATTAGGCCGTTGGATGCGATCGATGATGGCTATGATGAAGTGACCCACATCAACTGGATCATCATGCAGGCGATGCCTGACAGCGTGATTGCGGTCTCGAACGGCATCATGCGCTTTGAAGGGCCGGGACGTTACGGCAAGGATGTCGATCTCGACGGCACGCCGATGAAGACAATTGTCGCAACGATGGCAAAAAAGCACATCTACAGCGATCCGACCATGGTCGCTTTCGAGGGACTCTACGTCCCCGATAACGGCGATCTATCACCGGCGTACGCACCGTTTGTCGGTACTCTGCCTCCGGTCACCGAGCGCGGCTTCAGGACCGGCGGGTTTGCGGTGCCCAAGGATTTGACGCGGGCCGACTATCGCGCCAGCTGGGCGAAGATGGTCGCTCTGCTGACCCGAATGCATGAGGCCGGAATACCGATCGTTGCCGGAACCGACGGCTCTGGAATAGAGCTTATTCGCGAACTCGAAATCTATATCCAGGCAGGATTTACCCCAGCCGAAGCGCTGGCTACGGCGACCATCGTGCCCGCCAGACTGGTCGGCATGGAGCAGCGCACGGGCTCGATCAAAGTGGGCAAGACCGCCGACTTGGCGCTCGTCCAAGGCGATCCTTCAGCGCGCATCGCGGACTTGCGCCAGACCCGAATGGTCATGCTGGACGGCAAAGTCCTAGACGCCGATGCCTTGCGAAATGCGGCGGGGTACTCGGGTCGCCCGAAGTAGCCGGGTGACCGCGGTGGCCTCCATGGGATCTATGGCGACCAAGTGGAATCGTCCAAATGCTCGTCCATGGCCTTGCCCGGGGCGCACTCGGGCGAGTAATACTCGCCCGCCAATCCGCCTATTTGTGCGCGCCGTTTGTAGGAATTGTTGTAGTAGTCGAGCGCGTTTTGTTTTGCCGTTCCGTCAGGAACGCCGAGCATCTTGGCCGCACGGTAGTTGCGCTGCACGGCCTCGCACTCGGTTCGGGCCTCGTTCATCTCGCCGCGTACGTGCATGCTCTCGTGGGTGAAAATATTCAGGCTCTGGATTTCATTCTCGGTCGCGCGGGCAGGGTGGGCTAGATAGGACATCAAGGTGTTGCACCACGGTTTCTGGATGCCGATTTCGCCGGTGCGCGGATTGGCGTGACCGGCGGCCAGCATCGAAGGATCGAGCATGGTGTCGATGGTGGTGTTGCAGTGAACCTTGGCGCGATGGTTGTCGGCGAGTTCGGTGGCTTTCACCGACAAGAACCACTGAAAGTACCAGCGATGAACGGTGGGCCAGGCAAACAGCACGGCGAGACCCAGCACAATGGCCAGATAGGTTCTCGATACCGGCTGGGGGAAATCGTAGCCATTCGGCGCGACGAAGCTGCCGCGGATTTCGCGGAAAGCGCACCAGAAGAAGAACAGCGAGATCAGGATCCACAGCATGGTATGGGTGACTGTCTCACTGCGGGCGGCCGAAATCTGTGAGTTGGATAACGGCTGTGCCGGACTATTGGGCCAATTATCGTTATTTTGCCGGAAGAGCCGGCGATCAGGGCTCGTTTTCCCCGGTTATGGCGACGAACGACGCAGCTCCTTCGCGCACGACGCGCAGCAGCACAGGTGCCTTAGGTGTGGGCGCATGAACCGTGGCGATATCCGCAGGAGTGATCAATTGCTTGGTGCCGAGATGCGTAATGAGGTCTCCGATCTTCAAACCTGCCAACGCGCCGGGCCCCGCGTGCCGCAGTTGCGTGACGATCAGGCCGCTCACCTCATCCTTGGCTTTGATCGATTGGCGAATGTCGGTTGTCGTATCTGCTACTCCCAATCCCAGTGTCGCCACCCATGTATCCGGCCCACCCGACAACGCCGGATTTGCAGGTGGGTCAGGCAGCCGGCCAACCTTCAGTGCCAACGATTCCTGCTTGCCGCCCCGAATGATCGTGAGGGTGACCAGCGAACCCGGAACCAACCGCGCCGTAATCTTGCTGAGCGTCTTGAAGGTCGCGGGCGCGGAGCCGACGGTCATCAGCACGTCGCCGATCGCCATGGATTCCATCGCCGGACCTTGCGGATCCAGTCCCGTCACCAGCGCGCGCCCGGTTGACTTGACGCCGAGAGCCGCCGCCAGCTGCGGCGTCAATTCCTGGGCGGTAATTCCAAGATACCCACGCTCGACCCGGCCATGCGCCTCGAGCTGCTTGACCACTGCCGATACGGTCTCGGCCGGGATCGCGAAACCCAAGCCAACGGAGCCGCCGCTCGGCGAGAAAATGACGGATGTCACTCCGACGACCGTGCCATCCGTCGCGAGCAGTGGGCCGCCGGAGTTGCCGCGATTGATTGCGGCGTCGGTTTGCAGAAAATTGATGTATGGGTCGTCCTCCAACGAGCGCCCGCGGGCCGAGACGATACCGGCGGTGACGGTTTGACCAAGTCCGAACGGGTTACCGATGGCGATGACCGCGTCTCCCACGGAGACTTCCTCGGAAGATCCCAGGCGCAGCGCCGGCAAAAGACCGGCATGCACCTTCAGGAGAGCGATATCCGTCAGCGCGTCCGTGCCAACGATCTCTGCGGTGACATCTCGGCCATCCGAGAAGCGCACATGCACCTTGCGCGCCCCTTCAACCACGTGACGATTCGTCACGATGAGCCCGTCCATTCGAATAATGAACCCGGAGCCGAGTGCGGCGGTCGCGTCCTCGTCGCGCGCCTGATCACCGTTTGACCCGGAGAGCAGTCGCCGAATGACCGTCTGCACGGCGTCATAATCACCTGCGGTGGCTCGGGCAGCGGCGCGTTGACCCGCCCCGATGGGGGCTTCCTCCACCAGAACAGTGACGACGCTCGGCGCGACACGTCGCACCAGCGCTGCGTAACCGGTTAGCTGCGCGCTGCTGGGCGCACACATCAGCGCACCGCTGAGAACAACGATGGCGGAGAGCTTTTGTCTCATGGAACCTACCGAACGATATTACTTCCGTGACCGATCGATGTTACTCCAAATTGCAGAGACACATGACCGTCGCTAGAGCCCCGCGTTCCTCTTGATCGCCTGCGCGATGGCGGACCAGTCGACATCCCTGCCTTCCTGGGCAATGACCTGCAGCAAATGATCGCGCAGCAGGCTGAGCAGCGGCATCGGCACGGCGAGGGTCTCCGCCGATTGGCCGACGAGCCGCATGTCCTTGAGGCCGAGCGGCGCGGCGAATCCGGCGGGCTCGAACTTTCCTTCCGCGAGAATCGCACCGTAGACTCGAAACACGGGAGCGTCGAACAAAGTGCCCGTCAGGACCTCCAATAGCTGCTGTCTCTCGATTCCGCCTTTCTCGGCGAGAGTCATCGCTTCGCCCAATGCCTCGATGGCCGATAGAATCATGAAGTTACCGCAGAGCTTCACCAAGCAGGCGGCGGACGGGGTTTTCCCCAGATAGAACACCCGCTGGCTGATGACGCCGAACAAGGGGTTCGCCGTCAGCAGATCGTCGGGATCTCCGGCCGCCACCACGAACAATTTGGCGGCGGCCGCGGCGGCGGGCCGGCCGAAGACCGGCGCGCATAGAAAACGCTGGCCGCGAGCGTGGTGTGCAGCCGCGACGCGGTCGGCCGTGGCCACGGCGATGGTGCTCATGGAGATGTGCAGCGCGCCCGCATCGAGCCCTGCGTACACGCCATGCTCGCTTTCGAGCACGCCCTCGAGAACCGCGTCGTCGGCCAGCATGGTGAATACCACCTCTCTGCCCGTGACGGCAGCCTTGGGGGTTGCCGCGAGCGTGGCACCGGCCTGCGTGAGAGATTGCGCCTTGTCGGCGCTGCGATTCCACACGGCCACCTCATGGCGAGCGCCCACCAGATTGGCGGCGATGGCGGCACCCATGTGCCCAAGTCCGATGAACCCGATTTTCATGACCGGCGCCTCCTTCCTTTAGCTCGAAGCCAGATCCGTTAATTCACGTTGAAATGCCGCCTCATCGGAGGGCGGCCGATCGAACTCGCGCGCGTAGCGGTGTCCGGCGTACACGGCGGCGGCGATGGTGCTCGGCGCCCAGCAGTCGCCGATGGCCGTGACCGAGACGATTCCCGCCGTCGCGAGCGCCGCCTCGGATTCGCCCAGCGACCGCACGAGTTCGTCGTTCGGCAGGCGCGAGGTCACGGTGATGACCGTGGCGGCCGGCAAGGTCTCGCGGCGGCCGGTGTAGGTGCATTCGAGCATCACCGCGGCGCCGTCGTATTCGATGACATTGCGGTTCGTGCGCACGTCGACGCCGAGTTCCAGCACCCGCTTTTGAATGGCGTGCTGCTCCAGAGTGTTGACCGTCCAGGCGGAGACGCGGTCGGCGGGGGTGATCAGCGCCACAGCGAGTCCGTCGGCGCGCAATTTTTCCGCCAGCAGCGCGCCCCAATAATAATGATCGTCGTCGAACACCGCGACGGGTCCCGACATGCGCGCTCCGTCCATCCAGTCATCGGGTGTGAATACGTTGCGCGACGCATCGAATCCCGGGATGGGGCGGCTGTGGGCCCTGCCGACGCCATCGCGCCGCCAGCGGCTGCCGGTGGCGATGACCACACGGGTGGCGCCGAAGTCCAACACATCCGCGGCGCTGACCGGGCTGCCCCGCAGGATCTCGACCTGCTGCATCTTGTTCAACTGATTCAGCCGATAGTCTCTGACGCGCGCCCAGGCAGCGAGTCCCGGCAGCCGCGATTCGCACGTCACGCGGCCTCCCAATTGCTCGCCGGCCTCGGCGAGGTGCACCGTATATCCGCGCCGGCCTAAAATCCGCGCGCTCTCGAGCCCCGCAGGACCGCCACCCACGATGAGAAAGGTGTCGTTCCCGGAACGTGGCGGCACGCTCTCGGGATGCCAGCCCTTGCGCCACTCCTCGCCCATGGTGGGATTCTGAGTGCAACGAATCGGCGTCATGGTGTAATCGCCGGTCACGCAGACATTGCAGCCGATGCATTCGCGAATGTCGTCGAGGTCTCCGTTCTCGATCTTCTTCGGCAGGAATGGATCGGCGATGGAAGGGCGTGCGGCGCCGATCATGTCGAGGATGCCGCGCCGAATCTGCGACACCATGGTGTCCGGCGAGGTGAAACGGCCGACGCCGACCACGGGCTTGGTGGTCACCGTCTTGACGAACCGAACGAATTCCTCTTGGTAGCCCTCCGCCGCGAATCGGGACGTCTTCGAGTCGTTGGGCCAGTCGCTGACGTTCACGTCCCACAGATCGGGCAGCTCGGCGAGCATGGCGACGATCTCGCGTCCCTCGGCGTCCGCACTGATGCCGTCGGCGCCGCGCAGCTCGTCGACCGCGAAGCGCACGGCAACGGCGCAATCTAACCCTACGGCCTCCTTGGTATCCTCGATCAGTTCGCGCAGCAGCCGCGCGCGGTTGGTGAGGCTGCCGCCGTATTCGTCTGTCCGATGATTGTGCCGAGCCTGCAGGAAATGCATGGCCAGGGACAGACTATGGCCGGCGTACACGTAGATGATGTTGAATCCCGCGCGGCGTGCCCGCAGCGCCGCGTCGCGGTGCCAGCGGCGGTAGGCACGGATGTCGGCTTTGTTCATGCCGCGGGCCTGCAGCGGCGCGTAGCTTGCGGAATTGACCAAGTGGCTGGGCGCGATCGGGACCTCGCGGGAGTAGAGATTGGACGCATTCATGCCGGCGTGGACCAGCTCGATGGCGGCCAATGCGCCGTGCTCGTGGATGGCGTCCGTCATGAGGGCGAGCGCCGGCACGTCGCGGTCATCCCACAAGCGTCCCTCGATGTACGGGGAGATGTCGCTCGATGGATGGATTTCCACTTCCTCCGTACTCACCACCGCCCATCCGCCTTCGGCTTTGACGCCGCGCATGCCGGCATGCGCCCGCGGCCTGGCATAGCCCATGCCATTGCAGTGGGGGACTTGGTAGAACCGGTTCTTGGCGGTGACCGGGCCGATCTTGATGGGCTGGAAGAGGATATCGAAGCGAGGATCGCGGCTCACGTGAGTCTCCGGCCAAACCCGCATTATCGCAGGCGCAGCCGCTCGCCGTATCCCGTCATTTCCAAGTATCCACGGCCGACGAGGCGGCGCCGATCGAAGACCTGCACCGCACCCTCCCAATAAATTGCTCCGGTGGACAGACGAGTATCGTTCTCCTGATCGTCGAGCAAGGGAACGAGGTCAAGCACGCGAGTACCGGCTCGGATCTGCCATTCCACCGGGTAGGCGATTTGCGTTCGCGGCGATGTCCACCGCCGCGAGGCGCGGAACTCCACCTCCGTCGGCGTCAGGACTTGCACCTGTCCGTCCGCGGTGCGCAGCGTGCCGCCGGCCCATCGCGGCTCCCCCTGGGTGCCGCGGATGCGGAAGGCCATGAATGCCGCGCCGTCGTCCAAGTTGATGCCGATCCAGTCCCATCCCGCCGCCTCGGCATCCAAGTACTCGCTGGACCATTCGTGATCCAGCCACGCCTCTCCGGTCACTCGATCGGTATCGCCCCGGCGCGCCACAGTGCCCGCCACGCGCAGGTGCGGCAGGCTGTAATAGTAACTGGCGGCCCCCGCCACGGGGCCCTTGCGGCTGAAGCCGGAATCGCCGTTGAGCAGGACGGCCTGTGTATCCGCAAGGTTCAAGTCCAGAGAAAAATCCTCCGCGTCGATCTTCGCGGCGTAGCTCCCGGCGGTGTGCTCGAGCGACCAGCGATCGATCCACACATGGGTATCGCCCACGGCGGCCTCCGCGAGCCCCAGTCCTGCGCGGCGAATGCGCTGGTCCTGCCAGAGCCGGCCGCGTTTGGGGTCGCTGACGGCGCAGTGTGCGATCAGCAGCTGGCGCGGCGTGAAAGCACTGGGATTGATTTCTTCGATCGGGGGTCGCGTGCGAAAGAATGTGATCTGAAATCCCAGCGGCTCACCCTGCGCGGTGGTGAGCCAGCCCGTCACGTACCACCACTCGGTGCGAAATTGCGGGTGACTGCCGTAGTCGGCCGGAAATTGCAGCGGATGACCGGCAACGACCGGCGCATAAGAGGGCGTTGCGGTAAACCCAAAGCCCGCGGCGGCGAGGCCCCCGGCCGCGAGCAACAGCGCCCGCCATCGCATGCGCGTGGTCCTCACGATCACCAGTCCTCGCGAACGGCTCGCACCGCATCCTGGCTCATCGCCGCGCGGCCGCTCCAAACGGCGGTGATGGCCGCGGCCGCGATCAGCGTGACGCTGAGTACGGCGAGCTCCCAGGCCGGAATGGCGAGGTCGATGCTCCAATTGAAGGATTGACGATTGATCACATACACCAGAACCAAGCTCAACGCGGTACCGAGAGCGAGCCCGTAGGCCACGCCGAAGGCGCTCATGAGGAATCCCTCACTGGCCAGCATGCCGATGACCTGCCTGCGCAGCATACCGATGTGCCGCAGCACGCCGAACTCGGCGCGGCGGGCGAGGGCGGTGGAGCTTGCAGCAAAGCTCACGCCGGTGAGGCCGATCAACACCGCGATCGCCTCCAGAGCGTAGGTGATGGCGAACGCCCGGTCGAAGATCTGCAAGCTGCGCTCGCGCAGCGCCGTACTTGTCATGATTTCGAGAGAATCGCCGCGCGCGAATCGGGCGCGCAGCGCGGTTTCGGTGAGCGCCGCGCCGGCACCGGACTTGAGCCACACCGAGCCCTCGTTGGCACTGTCATCGCCGGTGGCGGCGAGGTACGCGGCGCGCGAGATGACCAGGGCACCCGACGGGCGCGCATAGTCGCGCCAGATGCCGGCCACCCTGAATTGCCGCAGGCGCCCTGCCAGCGGCAGGTCGATGTCGGCCCCCAGCCCGTAGCCGTACAAATCTTGCACCGCTTCGGATATCCACACCGGTTCCGCCGGCGGCGACAGGGGCAGGGGGAGGCTTCGCAGCAGCGGCAATTCCTGCGCCGTTTGCGCCGCTGCGGCGCCGCGCGCGATCAGGGTCACGGGCGCACGTGCAGGGTCGAGCAGCAGCGGCCGCGTACGTCGAAACTCGATCCGCGAAACGCCGGTTACCGCGGCGAGGCCTGCTTGATCCGCGGCCGACCAGTACGCGGTGTCATTCCCCAAGGGCTCGCGCAGTTGAATGTCGGCGGGCAAAAGCTTGCCCAGCCAGTGATCGAAGGATATCCGGAACGAGTACACCATGATGGCCATGGCCACCATCAAGCTGAAACTCACGATGATGGAGGCAAGGCTCAAGGTTGACAGGCCGACGTTCTCGCGCAGCTGCGCCACGGCGGTGTCGAGCACCATGCGATGAGTTCGCGGCGCCCACCCCAATCCTTTCACGGTCAATGTCGGTACCAGGAGCACCGCGCCGAACAGCAGCGCGGCGATGGCGGCATAGCCGAATACCGGCAGACCTCCCACGGCGGGAAGACGAGCCAGCGCCGCGCCCAATGCCAACAGCGCGAGGCCGGAATAGGCGCTCGATCGAGCCGCCTGCGCGTAGTCGATGTCGCCGCCCTTCAACGCGCGGGCCGGCTGCTGGCGCGCCGCAGCGCGGGCCGGCAGCCATGCTCCGATGCTCGCTACCGCGGCTCCCATGGCCAAGAAGAAAAGCAGGGCCAAAGGGGCCGCGCGCAGCGAGCTGCCCACGGCATGCAATTGACCGTTGCCGAGATCTCCGGTCAGGAAGCGCAGAATCGCGGCGGCGACTACGACGCCCAAAATCACGCCCAGGATCGAGCCTGCCAGTCCAAGAGCCGCACCTTCGCCGATGAGCGCGCGCTGCAACTGGCCGCGAGTCACCCCCAGCGCCCGCAGCAGCGCGAGCGAGCGCCGGCGGCGCAGCACCGACAGGGACTGCGTCGAGAACACCAGGAATGCGCCGGTCCACAGTGCCACCAGCGCCAACATATTGAGGTTGACCCGATACGCGCGAGTCACGGTGACTGCTCGATCGCGTTCGACCTGCGGAGCGATGGCGAGAACACCCACGGGCAGCGTCTTCTCCAACCCGCGGCGGAAGGCCTCGGCGTCGACCCCCGGTCGCAAGCGCAGATCGATGCGATTGAGCCGGCCGAGATGCTCGAGAATCCACTGCGCCGAGGCGATGTCCATGAGCCCGAGCGCCTGAGAATACGTGCCTTCGGAGAGAACGCCGAGCACGCGCAGTGTTTTGGGCGAACTGCCCACGGTGATGGCGAGCGCATCGCCGCGCCGCAACTCGAGATCCGCAGCGGCCCGGCTGCTCAGGTAAATGCCGTCGGGTTCGAACAGCGCGAACAGGCCGTCGCCGACATCCCCCATGAGCGCGGGCTGCAGAGCGGCGGCGCGAAAGGGATCCACGCCCAGCACTTTGAGGGTGTCGCGCCGACCCGGCAGAGCCACATCCAGTTCCAGGACGGGACTGGCCACGCTCACGGCGGAATCGGCGGCCAGTTGCGTAAACAACTGCTCGGGAAAGCCGTCGCGCGGACCCCGCACCACCACGTCGGCCTCGCCCACCAGCCGCTTGGTGGCCATGCCGAATTCATTGAGTGCGGCGCCGTTGACCAGGTACACCGCCGCGCCCAGGGCGACCCCGAGGGCGATGGCGAGCACGGTGACCAGCAATCGCCCCGGCGATTCGCGCAGCTGCGCGAGCAGCAGCACCCGCCAAACGATGAACGCGCCGCCGGACTTGCGCGGGCCGCTCACAGACCGGCGCCGCAGGGTCTCAAGCCGTCGGCATCGAGTACCAGGATGCGGTCGGCCGTTTCGGCCGCGGTGCGCGAATGCGTGATCAACACGCCGGCGCCGGCATTCGATTTCACCTGCGCTCGCAGCAGAGCCAGAGTCTGCGCCGCGGTGCGCGGATCGAGATTTCCCGTCGGCTCGTCGGCCAGCAGCAGACGCGGCCGATGCACCAGGGCGCGCGCAATCGCAATGCGCTGCACCTCGCCGCCGGACAACTCCCGCGCATAGCGCTGCGCCAGCGGGGCGATGCCGACGGCGGTCAGCATCTCCGTCGTGCGCTGCTTACGCTCGGGATCGGTTATCCCCAAGAGATCTAGAGGCAGCGCCACGTTTTGCTCGACGCTGAGATAGGGCAGCACATGGAAGGCCTGAAAGACGAACCCGACGGCACGGCGCCGCAGGAGAGTGACCGCATTATCGTCCAGGGTCGACAGATCGACGCCGTCGAGCAGCACTCGTCCCGAATCCGGCTGATCGAGGCCCGCGAGCAGGTTGAGCAGCGTGGACTTGCCGACGCCGGATTCTCCCATGATCGCGAGATACTCACCCTGCCGGAGCTCGAGCTCCAATCGCTCGAACAGCGCCGGGCGATCCGGCGCATAGCGTTTGCCGAGATTCTCGAGCCGCAGGACGGCGGGATCAGCCAAGAGGTCCATCCCTTAGGCGGTACCCGCCGAGAATCAAGCGGCGTCGACTCCGATCATGGCTTTGACTTCCAGGAAGTCGCGCAGGCCGAATTCTCCGTACTCGCGGCCGTTGCCCGACATCTTGAAACCGCCGAAGGGCGTTTGCATGTCCCCGTAGGCGCCGTTCAAGGCGACCTGGCCCGCGCGGATGCGATTGCCCACGCGCCGCGCGCGCACATTGTCCTGCGACCAGACATAGGCGGCCAAACCGTAGGGCGTGTCGTTGGCAATCTGCACGGCCTCCTCTTCGGTCCGGTAGGGAAGGATGCACAGCACGGGTCCGAATATCTCCTCGCGCGCAATGGTCATGTCGTTGCGCACATTGGAGAAAATCGTCGGCTTGACGAAGTAGCCTTTGGACAATCCTTCGGGGCGACCCAGGCCGCCGGTGACGAGATGCGCCCCCTCGGCGATGCCCTTCTCGATGTACCCCTCGACCCGCTGGAATTGCAGCTTGGAAACCAAAGGGCCGACGGTGGTCTTGTCGGAGGCGGGATCGCCCACCACCACCGCGGTCTCGGCGATGCGTTTGGCGATGGCTTCCACCGCCGCCATCTTGGATTCGGGCACCAGCATGCGCGTCGGCGCATTGCAGGACTGGCCGGAATTCTGGAACACGTGCAGCACGCTCTGCTTCACGGCGCGCTCGAAGTCGGCGTCATCCAGCAGCACATTCGGCGACTTGCCGCCCAATTCCTGGTGCACTCGTTTGACCGACGCGGCGGCGCTGCGCGCGACCTCGGTGCCGGCCCGGGTCGATCCGGTGAACGACACCATGTCGACTTCGCGATGCGAGGCAAGCGGGGCGCCGACGTTTGGGCCGTCGCCGTTCACCAGATTGAATACGCCGGCCGGGACGCCGGCTTCGTGCATCACCTTCGCCCATAGCATGGCGCTGAAGGGTGAATACTCCGAAGGCTTGAGCACCATGGTGCAGCCGGCGGCGAGCGCCGGCACCACTTTTGCGGCGACCTGGTTCATGGGCCAGTTCCACGGAGTGATCAGTGCGCAGACACCGACCGCCTCTTGAACCAGCCGCGTCGTGCCGCGCATTTCCTCGAACTTGAAGGTCTTCAGCACCTCGATCATGGCGCTGATGTGGCCGACGCCGATCCGGGTCTGGGACCCCTTGGCGAGGGTGATGGGAGCGCCCATTTCCGTGGAGATGGCGTGCGCGATTTCATCGTAGTGCGCCTTGTAGGCGGCGAGAATGCGCTCCATCAGAGCGAGGCGTTCGGCCGGAGAGGTTCGAGAATAGCCATCGAAAGCGCGCCGCGCTGCGGCAACGGCCCGATCCACGTCTTTGGCGGTGCCCATCGAGATCACGCCGGCTACCGTCTCCGTGGCCGGGTTAATGACCTGGAATTCCTTGGCGTCGGCCGGGTCGACCCATGCGCCGTCAATGTAGAACTGCCGATTGTCGTAAGTCATCGATGCCCCTTCAAAGATTCATTGATTCGTTGCGCCATTCTACCTGTTGTGGCCGGGCACGGCGCCGATCTTGTCGCCGGGAGCCGACGTTTGGTCGGCGGCAGCCATAAGCCCCATGATTTCTCGCGGATTTTGCGGTCGTGGTTCTCATTTTGTCGGGCGCTTTATTGCTAGTCTGCTGGGCGACACCGCGCACGCATACACTGATTTTGGAGCCTTCATCTATGTCCCGTATTGCAGCCCTGCTCTGGGTATTCGGCCTCGGGTGTTGCGTGCTGCCGGCGTATGCCGGAACCAGCGGGGCTTTGCCGGAGTTCAACCCCGTCAAGCGAAGTCCCGTGTCCGTAGGGCCCGAAGCGTCCCGGCTGATCGTGGGCTTCCGGGCGACCGCGAGCAACGCGGTGACTCGCAGCGTGAGGTCGCGCGTCAAGGCACAAAGATTCAGCATTACCCAGGCGAGCACCAGCGTCGCGGATGTGGTGAGTCTCGCCCAGCGCAGCGGATTGGCGTTGGCGAAGTCGCGGCAGATCACCCCCAGCACCCACGTCATGTTCTTGCAGAAAACGCTGTATGGAACCGACGTCGCCGCCGCGCTCGCGAAACTTCGCGCCGATTCCGCGGTGCAGTTCGCCGTCGTCGATCGGCACCGCTACGTGCAATCGGCCGTCACCCCCAACGATCCCCTATTTCAGCCGACGCCGGACGTGGCCAGCGGTCAGTGGTACATGCTGGCACCGAATCCGACGGTGGTCGTCGAGGGTGTTACGACTTCCGACCTATCGTCAACCGATGCCGTGGACGCCTGGAGCATCACCACCGGCAGCACCGGCATCGTGATCGCCGACGTCGACACCGGGGTGCTGTTCAATCACCCGGATCTGCTGCGTGCAGGTTTGGGCGGCCGCCTGCTGCCGGGATACGATTTCGTGGGCGAGGATTTCAGTCCCAACAGTCCCTACAACGCGCTCGGCACCTACCTGATCGCCAACGACGGCGACGGCTGGGACCCCGACCCTTCGGATCCCGGCGATTGGATCAGCCAGTCCGACATCAACCTGTCGAATCAACTGTTCGCCAACGACACCGTGTCCAATAGTTCCTGGCACGGCACGCGCGTGGTGGGCATCTTGGGCGCGCTTACCAACAATGACACCGGCATCGCCGGCATGACCTGGGGGTCGTGGATCCTGCCGGTACGCGCACTCGGCAAGGGCGGCGGCTACGACTCCGACATCATTGCAGGCATTCAGTGGGCCGCAGGCCTTTCAGTCACCAATCCCGACGGCTCGGCGGTTCCCGACAACCCGTACCCCGCCGACATCATCAACTTGAGCCTGGGCGGCGACACCACCAGTTGTTCCAGTCAAGATGGAGCCGACTACGAGAACGCGCTGACGACGGTGACCGGGATGGGAGTTCTGGTGGTCATCTCGGCGGGCAACTCCAGCGGTGCGGTGGAATTGCCGGGTAATTGCGCCGGGGTGGTTCCCGGGGTGATGGCGGTTGCGGGATTGCGTAATGTGGGCACCAAGGTGGGCTATAGCAGCTTCGGTCCGCAGGTGAGCGTGTCCGCGCCGGCCGGCAATTGCGTCAACACCTCCGGCAACTGCCTGCGCTCCATCGATACCACGACCGATCTCGGCACCATGGGGCCGCTGACCGGGTCCAACTACACCTACACCAACGAACAGAATCCCAATCTGGGCACCAGTTTCGCGGCGCCCATCGTGTCCGGCATCGCCGCGCTGATGCGCTCGGTCAACGGCAATTTGACCCCGGCGCAACTCGCGGCGCGCATGGAAGCCTCGGCCACCGCCTTTCCTCCAAACACCGGCAATATCCCGGTCTGCCCGAACTTGGACACGGCAGACGAATCGCTCCAATGTTCATGCCCTCCGTCCGGCCAGTGCGGCAGCGGCATGGTCAATGCGCTCAGCGCTGTCAACGCGGCGCTCAATCCTATTGGCGCAATATCTGCGACCGGCATCACCGTGTTCGACGCCGGCGGCAGCGTGGCGGCCTGCAATCAGACCATCGCCTCCTACTCCTGGTCGGTGACCGGCGGAGTCTCAATCACGACCGGCGGCGCCACCTCACAGGTGACGGTCGCCTCTACCGGCAGCGCGGGAACCTTGACCCTAACGGTGACGGACGCAGCCGGCCACCTAGATAACTCCGCCACGGTTTCATTCACTGCCGCGGGCGTGGCTACGGTCAACGTACCGTCATCCGCCGGCACCGCCGCCGCAGCGTGTCCGACGCCTCTGACGATCACGCCGGCGCCGCCCACGGTCACTCAAGTATTCTCGCCGGCCAGCGTCGGTGAGAACGTCGCCTCGACGCTCACCATTACCTTCAACAACACCAACGGCTTTGCGCTTACCCAGTCGGGCTTCACCGAGACGGCGCCCGCCAACCTCGCTATCCAGACCTCGCCGGCGCCGACCACGACCTGCGAAAGTGCATTGGGAACCTTGACCAGTTCGGCGAGCGCCGTAACTGTGGCCGACGCGAATATTCCGGCGAACGGCAGCTGCACCCTCACCATAAGCGTGAAGAGCGCGACGGCGGGTAGCTACACCAACTCGATTGCCGCGCACGCGTTGTCGACGGCGCCCGCCGGCAGCAATACGGCGAGTGCTGCGGCGGCCTCGCTCACGGTGACGGCACCGAGCAAGAGCGGCGGCGGCGCCTGGGATTGGTGGGACACGCTGCTCGTCGTGGGAGTCCTGCTCGCGGGCCGTCGCTACGGGAGGCGGCCGGCGGCCGCACTGGTGCGGCGATCGCGCTCGCGGCGTTTGCCTTAAGCTCTGCTCCGCGCGGAGAACACCGCTCGGCTATAATCACGCGCATGAATACGTCGCATACCGCGCGGGCGATCGTGCAATCGGTGAAGACTCATCGGGACGTCCGCGGCAGCGTTTTTGAACCGCTGAACGATGCGGAACTGGCCGCGCAGAAGAACGTGCACGTGGTGCTGACCCAGCCCAACGAAGTGCGCGGCAACCATGTTCATCGAAACGCCGTGGAAATAACCTCCGTCGCGGGGCCTTGTCTGATCCGTCTCAAGGAGGACGGGCAAATCCGCGATCTTGATGTGCCGGCCGGGGAGATCTGGCGGCTCACCATCCCGCCCGGCGTGGTGCACGCGTTTCGCAACACGGGCGAGGGCGTGATGGTGCTGGTGTCCTTCAGCACCCAGGTGCACGACCCGACGGGCGGCGACACGCAGCGCGAAACGATTCTTTAGCGAGCACGACGGCCATGAGTAGCGCTTTCACACCCACGCGAGCGCGAATCAGTACGGATAGGTACCAAATGATGGTCGCCACCGGCGTGTTGACCAAATACGATCGTATCGAGCTGATTGAGGGCGATATGCTCGATATGGCGCCGATTGGAGTTCAGCATTCGGCCATCACATCGAGACTCAATGAGTTATTCGTGTTCGCGGTGGCGCGTTCGGCAACCGTCGTCAGCGGCGGCCCGGTCAACCTGGGACATTTCTCCGAGCCGCAGCCCGACCTCATGCTGCTGAAGCGCCGCGCGGACTTCTACCGCGGCAAGTTTCCTGAAGCCCCGGACGTCCTGCTCCTCATCGAGGTAGCCGACAGTTCCCTGGCCTTCGACCTGGGCGTCAAGCTGGATCTCTATGCGCGATACGGCGTATCCGAGTACTGGGTCGTCGATGAGGAGGGCAGGCGTGTCGTGTGTCATCGCGAGCCGGCACCGAAGGGGTACGCTCGTACGACCGAGCACGCGACGGGGGATGTCCTCGCTCCGCAAGCATTCCCAAATATCAAGGTGGCCGTCGACGAAATCTTCGGCTAGCGCCGATCGGCGCGACCGGCGCCTCAATCGCCGGGGCTGGCGGCGAAGCGAAACGGCCGCCTCTTAGATAATCTTGCACGCCTCGTCGAAGGGCAGGCGCGGACTGCGCGCGTACAAGAGTTCAGTGGTGCCCACCCCTAAGGCGCAAATGAAATTCGACTTGACCGAGGTGCCGCCGAAGAACGCGGCATCGACTTTGGCGTTGTCGAACCCGGACATGGGGCCGCAATCGAGGCCGAGCGCTCGGGCCGCGAGGATGAGGTAGGCGCCCTGCAGCGACGAGTTGCGCATCATGGTCGGCCGGCCGACAGCGGGGTCCTTGAACCCGTCCCCGACTTGCGGGCGATGCGGAAACAGAAAAGGAATCTTTTCGTAGAACTTCTCGTCCATGCCGATGATGACGGTGACCGGTGCCTGCTCGACCTTGACCAGGTTTCCCGGCGAGACGCAGCCGGCGAGCGTGGCCTTCGCCGCGGCCGAGGTCACGAAGACGAATCGCGCGGGACTGGAGTTGGCCGAGGTCGGCCCCCACTTCAGCAGATCGTAAAGGGCGTGCAGCGTCTGCTCCGGCACCGCTTCCGGCGACCAGCGATTGTAGGAGCGGGCGTCGCGAAACAGGATGTCGAGCGCCGCATCGTCGAGTGCCTTCTTCATCTTTAGATCCTTACCTCTCCCGTCCCGGCCGATTCGAGTTCGTGGCCCCGTTTGAAATCACGGATGTGTTTTTCCATCCAGATGCGCGCCTGCTCGCTGCGCCGCAGTTTGATCGCCTCGGCGATCTTGTGCTGCGCTTCCTGAATGCGTGCCCGCGCTTGCGGAATGCGGTCAATCATATGAGTGAGCGCGGGCGCGAGCAATAGATTGAGCGGCGCCTGCGAAAGGGCCAGCACTTGGTTGCCGCTCGCCGCGGCGACCGCGGTAAAAAAATCCACGACGGAGGCGACCGCCGCGGGGGTATCCCCGGCTTCGCGCTTGAATCGAGTCGCTGCCCGCACCAGCGCCTTGAGCTGATCCGGGGTGCGGCGCGCGGCCGCATAGTGCGCAGCCACGGGCTCGATCGCCATCATCGCTTCCCACAACTCGAGGAAGGTCACATCGTGCAGCGCCAGCGCGCGGCTCACGCCGGAGCTGACGCGGCGCGGCTCCGGCCGGGTGACGCGCAGGCGCTTCTCGCCGCGTACGCGCCCCAGCAATCCATGGGTTTCGAGTTCGCGAATCGCCTCACGGATGGTCGAGCGGTTGACGCCGAACTGCCGCGCGAGATCCGTTTCGGAGGGCAGGGGATCGCCCGTACGCAGCGAACGGCCGACGATGCGCTGCTCGATGACGTTCGCGATCTGGCGGTAGGCCGGGTGATCGTCGAGAGGCGCGAACAAGTCGGTCACGAGTGCTCCCCGAACAGCTCGCGGCCGATCAGCATGCGGCGGATCTCGGAGGTTCCGGCGCCGATTTCGTAGAGCTTGGCGTCGCGCAGCAGACGTCCGGTGGGGTAGTCGTTGATGTAGCCGTTGCCGCCCAGGAGCTGGATGGCGTCGAGCGCCGCCTGGGTCGCCGCCTCGGCGCAGAACAGGATGCAGGCGGCGGCGTCCTTGCGGGTGGAGTCGGCGCGATCGCAGGCGGCCGCCACCATGTAGGCATAGCTGCGGCAGGCATTGAGCGAGGAATACATGTCTGCGAGCTTGCCCTGCACGAGTTCGAAGGTGCCGATGGCCTGTCCGAACTGGCGCCGCTCGCGCACATAGGGCACGGTCACATCGAGCGCCGCGGCCATCAATCCCAAGGGCCCGCCGGACAACACCACGCGTTCGTAGTCCAGGCCGCGCATCAGCACGCGGACACCCTGGTTCTCCTCGCCCAGGAGGTTGGCGGCGGGTACCTCGCAGCCGTCGAACACCAACTCGCTGGTGCTGGAGCCGCGCATGCCGAGCTTGTCCAGCTTCTGCGCGGGAGTAAATCCCTTGAAGCCCTTCTCGATGATGAAGGCGCTGATGCCGCGGGTGCGGGCCTCCGGACGGGTCTTGGCGTACACCACCAGGACATCGGCCTCGGGACCGTTGGTGATCCACATCTTGCGTCCATCGAGCACGTAGCAATCGCCGCGCCTCACCGCCTTCAACTGCATGGACACGACGTCCGATCCGGCCCCCGGCTCGGACATGGCGAGCGCGCCCACGTGTTCGCCGCTCAGGAGCTTGGGAAGATACCGGCGCTTCTGCGCGTCGGTGGCATTCAGCGCCAGCTGATTCACGCACAGGTTCGAGTGCGCGCCGTAGCTCAAGCCCACCGCGGCCGAGGCGCGCGAGATTTCCTCCATGGCGATGGTGTGGGCGAGGTAGCCCAGGCCGGCGCCGCCGTAGTCCGGGCTCACCGTCAGCCCGAGGAACCCGAGCTCACCGAGTTCCGGCCACAGATCGCGCGGAAACAGGTTGCTGCGGTCGATTTCGTTGGCGCGCGGCGCGATGCGCTCCTCGGCGAAGCGCCGCGCCTGCTCGCGCACGGCATCGATGACTTCACCGAGCCCGAAATTGAACTCGCGGTAAGCAGAATTGGCCATTCACCCGCCCCCCATTGTCATCGCACCCAAAATCGTTGGATAATCGGACTGTCGGACAATTTTGCCACTCTCAAGGCAACAAAGCCAATGGCCCAGATCGCTTCGAAAATCGACATCCGTTCGCAGGAATTCGCGGCTAACCGCGCCGCCATGGGGCCGCTGGTCGACGACCTGCGCGCCACGCTGCAGCGCAACGCCGAGGGCGGCAGCGCGGCGGCCCGCGACAAGCACCGCAAGGGCGGCAAGCTGCTGGCGCGGGAGCGCATCGCGGCGCTGCTCGACCCAGGTTCGCCTTTTTTAGAGCTGTCCGCGTTGGCGGCACAGGGGGTGTACGGCGAGGATTTGCCGGGCGCCGGGCTGATCACCGGCGTCGGCCGCGTCTCGGGGCGCGAGTGCATGGTGGTGGCGAACGATCCCACGGTGAAGGGCGGCACCTACTATCCGCTCACCGTGAAGAAACACCTGCGGGCCCAGGAAATTGCCGGCGAGAACGCGTTGCCCTGCATTTATCTGGTCGAAAGCGGCGGTGCGTTCCTGCCCAAGCAGGACGAGGTATTCCCCGACCGCGATCACTTCGGCCGGATCTTCTTCAATCAGGCGCGGCTCTCCGCGCAAGGCATCGCCCAGATCGCCGTGGTGCACGGATCGTGCACCGCCGGCGGGGCCTACGTGCCGGCCATGTCCGATCACGCCGTCATCGTGCGCAATCAGGGCCGCGTGTTTCTGGGCGGCCCGCCGCTGGTGAGGGCGGCGACCGGCGAGGAGATCGACGCCGAGTCCCTGGGTGGAGCAGACGTGCACTGCCGACGCTCCGGCGTCACCGACTACTATGCGGAGAACGACACGCATGCGCTGGCATTTGCGCGCCGCGCGGTGGCGCGGCTCAAGGGCAGCCGCGCAAACGCGGGCGCGGGCGCCGGTACGGCGATCGACGGTAGCGCCTCCGATGCGGCGGGGCCGGCCTACGATCCGGAGGAGCTGTACGGCATCATCCCGCCGAGCTCGCGCAAACCCTACGATGTGCGGGAGCTCATCGCGCGCCTGGTCGATCGTTCGTGGTTCGATGAGTTCAAGGCGCTGTACGGCACCACCCTGGTATGCGGCTTTGCCGACATTCACGGCCGCACGGTGGGAATACTCGCGAACAACGGCATTCTATTTTCCGAGAGTGCCTTGAAAGGCACTCACTTCATCGAGCTGTGCTGCCGCGAAGGCATACCGCTCCTGTTTCTGCAGAACATCGCGGGCTTCATGGTGGGCCAGGCCGCAGAGGCCGGCGGGATCGCCAAGGATGGCGCCAAACTCGTGACGGCGGTGGCCTGCGCGGCCGTGCCGAAGTACACCGTGGTGATCGGCGGCAGCTTCGGCGCCGGCAATTACGCCATGTGCGGCCGCGCCTACGGTCCGCGCTTCCTGTTTCAATGGCCGAACGCGCGAACCTCGGTGATGGGCGGCGAACAGGCTGCCAGTGTCCTCGCGACCATCAAGCGCGAGGCCCTCGAGCGCGCGGGCGGTACCTTGAGCCAGGCCGAGGAAGAGCAGATCAAGGCGCCGATTCGCGCGCAGTTCGAGCGTCAAGGGCATCCTTACTACGCCTCGGCGCGGCTCTGGGACGACGGCGTCATCGATCCGCTCGACACGCGCCGCGTGCTGGGATTGGCGCTGGCGGTCGCCGCTGCACAGGACACTGCCGCAACGCGCTTCGGCGTGTTCCGAATGTGAGCGCGGCCGTGCTTCGCCGCCTGCTCATCGCCAACCGGGGGGAAATAGCCTGCCGCATCGCGCGCACCGCGCAGCGCTTAGGCTGGACCGCGGTGGCGGTGTATTCGGACGCGGACCGCGCTGCGCGCCACGTGCGCACCGCCGATGAGGCGTACTACTTGGGCGCCTCGCCGGCGGCCGAGAGCTATCTGAACATCGCCAAGATCGTGGCGCTGGCGCAGCGCGTGGGTGCCGATGCCGTGCATCCGGGCTACGGGTTTCTTTCGGAAAACGCCGATTTCGCCGACGCCTGCGCGCAGGCGGGCTTGATCTTCGTCGGACCTCCGGCCTCCGCGATCCGGGCCATGGGCTCGAAGAGCGCGTCCAAGGCCGCGATGGCGGCGGTGGGAGTACCGGTGGCGCCGGGATATCACGGAGAGGACCAATCGCCGCAGCGGCTGCTCGCCGAGGCAGAGCGCGTCGGTTTTCCGCTCATCATCAAGGCCAGTGCGGGCGGCGGCGGCAAAGGCATGCAAGTGGTGAACGCCACCTCCGAAGTCGGTGCCGCGGTGGAATCGGCGCAGCGGCTCGCGCGCACGGCGTTCGGCGACGACCGCCTGCTGCTGGAGCGCTACTTTCCTCTGGCGCGGCACGTGGAGGTGCAGGTGTTCGCCGACTCCCACGGCGGCATGGTCACTCTGTTCGATCGCGATTGCTCGGTGCAGCGCCGTCACCAGAAGATCATCGAGGAGGCGCCGGCGCCGGACCTGCGCGACGATGTGCGGGACAACATGGCGCAAGCCGCCATCCGCGTGGCGCGGGCGGTGGGCTATGTGGGCGCAGGCACCGTGGAGTTCCTGGTCGACGAGGCTCAGCAATTCTACTTCATGGAGATGAATACCCGACTGCAGGTGGAGCATCCGGTCACGGAGCTCATCACCGGGATCGATCTCGTCGAGTGGCAGCTCGGCGTCGCCGTGGGCGGACGGCTGCCCAAGGCGCAAAGCGACATCGTCCGCCATGGCAGCGCCATGGAGGCGCGCCTGTACGCGGAAGATCCGGAACACGGATATTTGCCGAGCGTCGGGCGCATCGCCCAGCTGCGCTGTCCCGAGGCTGCTCCCGGCCTGCGCCTCGACATGGGGGTCGATGAGGGCGATGAGGTGTCGCCGTTTTACGATCCCATGCTGGGCAAGGTGGCCGCGTGGGGCGAGTCGCGGGGCGCAGCGGCGGACGGCCTGCGCCGGGCGCTGGACGGCCTCGAAATCGTGGGCGTGACCACGAACCGTGCGCTGCTGCTCTCGGTACTCGCGGACGAGGAATTTCGGCGCGGCGCGGTGGCGACGAACTTTCTCGGCGCGCGGCGCTCATCGCTGTCGTTCGCCGACCCCAAGGCAGAAGCGGCGGACGCCGTGCTCGCGGGGCTGTGGTGCGCGACCCGCGCAACCGGAGGCGATGCGCTGTGGACCGATACCCGGGGCTGGCGATTGGGGGCGCCGCCGCGCAGCGCTTGGGCGTTCGCGGAGCACCGCGTGGTCATCGACCTGACGGCTCCGCCGGATGCCTACCTGGCACGCGCGGGAGGGCGGGACTATGCGCTGCGCCTGCTGGCACGCGGCGCGGAGTCCATGGATGTGGAACTCGCGGCACAGGTGCAGCGCCTGCGCGTCATCGAAGTCGATGGCTGTCTGCATCTGTTCCGCGGTGGGCGGCACGCGGTGTTGCGCCTGAGCCGGACCGAGGATGCCTTGCAGGTGAGTGCCGCCGCCGAGGAGGGCTCGCTGCTCACGCCGCTGCCGGGAACCGTGGTCGCGGTGCATGTGGCCGAGGGCCAGCGAGTCGCCCGCGGTGCACCCTTGGTGACGGTCGAGGCGATGAAAATGGAGCACACCCTGACCGCGCCCCACGAGGGGATCGTCAAGCGCGTGCCCTTTGGCCTGAAGGAGCGCGTCCCGGCGGGTGCGGTCGTGGTCGAGCTTGCGCCGCTCGCTTAAGCGACTTGCGCGTCGGCGGCTGCCGCAGCGGCGGAGAGCGCGGGCAGGGTGACCTTGAACCGGGTCTCGTGACCCAACAAGCTCGCCAGCGCGACCTTGCCGCCCGCTTCGTGCACGTAGCGGCGCACCAGCGACATGCCGCTGCCGTGCGGCGCTTCGCCGGGCGCGGAAGTCATGGTCGTGTAGCCCGACTTGAATATCAATTTGATGACTTGACGATCGCGCAAGCGAGCCGCGGCGTCCTGGGTGAGCAGGCCGCGGGCGACCGCCGTGGAGCGGACCTTGTCTGGATCGAGTCCGGAGCCATCGTCTTGGAAGTGCAGCTCGAAGCTTTGATCGGCCAGGGCCTTGAATTCAAGGTGCAGGGTTCCGTGCTGCGGCTTCCCCAGCTCGCGGCGCGCCGCCGAGGATTCGACGCCATGCATGACGGCATTGCGGATCAACTGGATCGACACGTTCTTGATCGTCGCCTGGTAGCGCGGCGGAACCAACTCGAGGCCTGTGCATTCCAGAACGACGGTCTTCTTGTGCTCCTGCGCCACGAGTTCAGTGAGCGCGGTCAGGGTGCTGTCCAGGCTGCCGGCCGGGGCCATGCGATGCGCCTTCGGCACGGGCGGCTGTTGCGGCGACGCGGACTTTTGCGGCGCGGGCGGTTTCTTCGCCATTTCCGCCAGGAATTTCGGCGCGTCGATGATCTGCGTGCCGTTGTCCGTCATGCGCGACTCGGCCGTATCGGCATCGGGATCCACGGCGGGACCCGACTGTGCGGTCAACGAACGCAGCTGCGCGAACTGTCCATAGAGCTGGTCGAGCTTGACGGCCAGCGGCAGGAAATCGCTGCCGCTCAACGCGCCGCGGCTGCGCAGTTCATGCAGCGAGTCCTCGAGCAGCCTGGCGGCGGCCTCGAGTCCGGTGAGCCTGAGTGCCGCGGCATCGCGCCGCACCCGATCGACCTCTTCCAAGGTTTCCTCGAGCTTGCTGCGAAACGCTTCGGCCTCGCGCGCCGGCTTCTTCAGCACCGCGTTGATGGTCTTCATCGAGGCATCGGTGCGCTGCAGGAAGGCGCCGAAGCGCGCGCCCCCGGCTTGCAATACGGTCCGCAGGATCTCGCCCTGAGTGCGCATCTGCGCGCGCAGATCCTCGAGCTCGCGATGCTGCTGCACCCGCGCGGTGATGTCGCTCACGCGTACCAGCCAGCCGCGGGGTTCGCCGCTCGAGTGGACCGGGTGGAAGTCGAACGAGTAGTGCGCGGTCTCGAAGCTGCCGTCCGAGTTGGGCAGCCGGACCTCCACGTCCTCCAGTGCATTCGGCTGCGCGGGGTCGACCTGCGCCGTCGCGTCGAGCAGGCGCGCCGTGAACGCGCGCACCGCGCTCAAGGTCTTCGCGGTGACGAGCGGAGAGATCAATTTGTCGAAAGTGATGTTGGCGAATTCCTGACGCCTAAAGAGAGTCGCCATCGAGGCCGATAGTTCGGGCTGGATCCCGTCCTTGGCCGCGAGCAGGAACAGGCCTTGCGCGCTGCTCTTCAGGATGGCGTCGGTCAGCCGCTTGCTGGCGTCGATGAGATCCTGTTTCTCGCGCTCATGCCGTTTGACGGAAATGAACATATCGTGAGCGTGCCAAACGGCCGTAGGGATGGGCTTGACGCCTGTCACAGCCTCGGTACCCGCCGGTCAACGATGTTGCAATGAGCCACGGTCGAATGTGACCCGCGTCACGCCGCGGCCACAGGGAGTACTTAAGACGGGCTCTTAGGCGACAGACGGGCTCTTAGGCGACCGCGGCCACCAAAGGTCCCAAATCGGCCAAGAGTTCGTCGGCCGATGCGTAGCGGGCGTTTTGGTGCTTCGCCATGAGGCGATCGAGCAGGGGCTGCTGCATGGCCGCGGAAGACGGCAGGGCGGGCACGGGCGAGGTCGTATGCTGCTCCATGATGGCCACGGCGCTGCGGCCGCCGTAGGGTCTTTGGCCCGTCAGCATTTCATAGAACATGACACCCAGACTGTAGAGGTCGGTGCGCGCGTCGACGCGCTGCCCCTGCGACTGCTCGGGGCTGATGTAGTAGGGCGAGCCCAGCACCTGGCCGACGCCGGTGGTGCCGGCATCGTCCATGGAACGGCGTGCCAACCCGAAGTCGATGAGCACGGGCGAATTGTCCTCGCGCAACATCACGTTCGCCGGTTTCAGGTCGCGGTGCAGAATGCCGAACACGTGAATGACGCGCAGCGCCTCGGCAATGGCGCGCAGGTAGTACAGACTCTCGTCCACGCTCATCGGATTGCGCAGGCGGTCGCGCAGGTCGCCGCAGGGAAAGTATTCCATTGCGAGATACAGGTGATGGGGCAGGGAGCCGAAGTCGTAGATCTCGGCAATGGCGCGGTGGCTGATGCTGGAGATGATCTCGTACTCGCGCTGGAAACGCTCGGCATCGTCGACTTCCCGCGAGGACTCGCCGCGGTTCATGACCTTGAGCACCACATTGCGCCGCAAACGCTCGCTGCGCGCGAGATACACCTGCGAGAAATTGCTGGTCGCAATTTCCTTGAGAATGGAATAGCCGGGAACTTCAATGCCCGGTGCTTCGGCTTGCGCCGGGCCCACGACCTTGACCGCCTGGGTGGCGGCGCGGCGCTTGGCGCAGGCTTCCATGATGGCTGCCAACAATTGATCCCGGGTGATGCGCGCCAGCGGCAGGTAGTCCTTGGCGCCGCTCTTGAGGGCTCTGACCGCGGTCATTTCATCGCCGTTGTCGGCGAGCAGGATGCAGTACAGCCCCGGTTGAATTTGCAGCATCTGCCCCAAATCATGCAGCGCGATGCGGGCGGCCGGCTCGTCGGCGAAGTCGGCCTGCAGTATGACCGCGTCCAAGGTGCGCTCGGCGATCAGGCGGTTCACGGCGGCAGGCTCTCCGGCCGGCAGTGTGGTGACCTGGGCGTTCGGCCAATGGCTGGTAACATGGTGGGTGAGCCATTGCAGGCGCTTGGAATCGCCCCCTACCACCATTAAGTTTGGACCAGTCAAGTCAGCCATAGATGAGGTCTGCCACTAGGAAACGCGAGCGTAGCGCTAAAGGCGCGGGCCTGACCCGTCGGGATTTCACATTATTAAGGTTCCTTGGAGTAGGGGCTCCGGAACCAATGGACGGATGGCCTGGTCATAGCTTTTATCCGAATTCATCGTTTACTACCCTTTAGAGAGGTCTTATTTCAATGGGAAGTATCAGAACCTGGTCGCTTGCACTGGTTGCGGGCATCTTCATCGTCGTCGTCGCGCACCAGCGCTCGAATGCCGATGCGGCACCGGCAAGCCCCACCGCCGCGCCCCTGGGCGTGACGCAGGCCCCCCCGGCGGCACGCGTGGCCGGCCTGCCCGATTTCTCGGGTCTGGTCGCCGAGAATGGCGCCGCCGTGGTCAATATCAGCGTGACCGAGAAGCCGCAGAAGGCGGGCAACCCCGGCGAAGGCGACGCCGACGATCCGATTTCGCAGTTCTTCCGCCACTACCAGATGCCGGCACCCGGGCACGCACCGCCCATGAAAGGGGTGGGTTCGGGATTCATCGTGACCCCGGACGGCTACGTGCTCACCAATGCGCATGTGGTGGATGACGCCTCGGAAGTGACGGTCAAGCTCACCGATCGGCGCGAGTTCGTGGCCAAGGTCATCGGGGTGGACAAGCGCAGCGATGTGGCCCTGATCAAGATCGCCGCCACCGGACTGCCCACCGTGCACTTCGGCGACTCCTCGAAACTCAAGCCCGGTCAATGGGTGGTCGCCATCGGGTCGCCGTTCGGCTTCGAGAACAGCGTGACGGCGGGCGTGGTGAGCGCGACGGCGCGTCCCTTGGATGAGGGTTATGTTCCCTTCATTCAAACCGATGCGGCCATCAATCCGGGAAATTCCGGCGGACCGCTGTTCAATGTCGACGGGCAGGTCATCGGCATCAACGCGCAGATTTACAGCCGCACCGGCGGTTACATGGGAATGTCCTTCGCCATCCCCATCGATTTGGTATTGAACGTCGAACACCAGCTGCTCACCACGGGTAAGGTGAGCCGCAGCCGAATCGGCGTGGCCGTGCAGAACGTCGATCAGAAGCTCGCGACCACCTTCGGCCTGAGCACGCCGCATGGCGCTCTGGTGAGTTCGGTGGACCCGAAGGGCCCGAGTGAAGGCGCGGGCATCAAGCCCGGCGATGTGATCACCAGCGTCAACGGTCACAACATCGAGCAGCAGTTCGAATTGCCGACGGTGATCGCGGAGATTCCGCCCGGCACCATTGCCCACTTGGGCGTCTGGCGCGATCACAAGGCCACTGTCGTGGACGTCAAAACCGTGCAGCTCGACGATGAGCCGGTGCAGGCGGCGCGCAATGACAGCCAGGATGGCGGCGGCAAGCTGGGCTTGGCCGTGCGGCCGCTCGCTCCCAACGAGCAGCAGGAACTGCACACCAAGGGCCGGCTGGTCGTGGAGGATGTGACCGGACCCGCCCTGGCTGCCGGTGTGCAGGCCGGGGATGTGGTGCTCGGGGTCAACGGATCGAGCGTGGCCAGCGTGGCGGATCTGAAGCGCGAAGTGGCGCGTGCCGGCCACAGCGTCGCGCTCCTGATCCAGCGCGAGGACGCCCAGATGTACTTCCCCGTCGACATAGGGTGACGGATCAGGCCTAATCGCGGGCGTGCAAGCCGCCACCCCCCTATTCGCAAGCCTTAAAGAGACTGTCGCCGGCGTCAAGCCGGCGACATTTTTGCCGACCAACCGTGCCGAAATGGCGGCGCTCGGTTGGCTGCAGTGCGACATCATCATCGTCACCGGCGATGCCTATGTAGACCACCCAAGCTTCGGCATGGCCATCATCGGCCGGGTGTTGGAAGCCTCGGGGTTCAAGGTGGGCATCATTGCCCAGCCGAACTGGCACGGCACTGCCGATTTCGAGGCCCTGGGTGCCCCGCGCCTGTTCTTCGGCGTCACCGGCGGCAACATGGATTCCATGGTGAATCGCTACACCGCCGATCGCCGGGTGCGCAGCGACGACGCCTACACCCCCGGCGGACAGGGCGGCAAGCGCCCGGACCGCTGCGTCATCGTTTACTCGCAGCGGATCCGCGAAGCCTTCAAGACGGTTCCCATCGTGATCGGCGGCATCGAGGCCAGCCTGCGCCGCATTGCGCATTTCGACTATTGGTCGGAACACGTGCGCCGCTCGGTGCTGGCGGACGCGAAAGCGGATCTTCTGGTGTACGGTAACGCGGAGCGCCAAGTCGCCGAGATCGCGCGGCGCATGCAGGCGGGCGAGGCCATCGGCGAGATCACGGATTTGCGCGGCACGGCGTATTTGCGGCGCGGCATGCCGGCCGGCTGGGTGGAAATCGATTCGAGCGAGCTCGATGCTCCCGGTCCCTTGAATCCGCCCATCGACCCGTATGCGGGCGAGGAGCAGCGCCGCAGCGCGCAGACTGCTCCGGCTGCCGTCGTTGCCGCCCCCGCCATGGCAGGGACCGCCGCGGCCGCGGCCTTGGGCGCGTCTCCGGCAGAAAAAGTCGTGAAGTTCTACCGCAAGGTGCCGAACGCGCAGCGCGAACGCAGTGTCATCCGTCTGCCGTCCTTCGAGCAGGTGAGCGCGGACGCGGTGCTGTATGCGCACGCATCGCGCATCTTGCACTTGGAATCGAATCCCGGAAATGCGCGTGCGCTGGTGCAGCGTCACGGCAATCAGGAGCTGTGGCTGAATCCGCCGCCCATTCCCTTGAGCACCGCCGACATGGACGCCATCTACGAGCTGCCGTATGCGCGGCGGCCGCACCCCGCGTACGGCACGGCGAAGATTCCGGCGTACCACATGATTCGCTTTTCCGTGGCGATTCAGCGCGGCTGCTTCGGCGGCTGCACCTTCTGCTCGATCACCGAGCACGAAGGCCGCATCATCCAGAGCCGCTCGGAAGATTCGGTGATCAGAGAAATCGAAACCATCCGCGACAAGGTCTCAGGTTTCACCGGAGTGATTTCCGATCTCGGCGGCCCCACCGCCAATATGTACCGCCTGCACTGCAAGAGTCCGGCCATCGAGTCCGCGTGCCGCCGCCCGTCCTGCGTGTTTCCCGGCGTGTGTCCGAATCTCAATACCGATCACGCGCCGCTCATCAGCCTGTATCGGCGCGCGCGGGCATTGAAGGGCGTCAAGAAGGTATTGATCGCCTCCGGTGTGCGCTACGACCTGGCGATCGAATCGCCCGAGTATGTGCGCGAGCTTGCGACCCACCACACCGGCGGATATCTCAAGATCGCACCCGAGGCCATCGGTGAAGGTCCGCTGTCGAAGATGATGAAGCCGGGCGTCGGCGCTTACTACCGCTTCAAGGAACTGTTCGACAAGTTCTCCAAGGAGGCGGGCAAGGAGCAGTACCTCATTCCCTACTTCATCGCCGCCCACCCGGGCACCCGCGATCAGGACATGCTCGACCTGGCGCTGTGGCTGAAGAAGAACGGCTTTCGCGCCGACCAGGTACAGGCCTTCCTACCCTCGCCGATGGCCACCGCCACCGCCATGTATCACTCGGGCAAGAATCCCTTGAGGCGCATCACGCGCAGGAGCGAGGAAGTCGTCATTCCGAAGGGGATCAAAGTGCGCCGCCTGCACAAGGCCTTCCTGCGCTATCACGACCCGGAGAACTGGCCGCTGCTGCGCGAGGCGCTGAAGCGCATGGGGCGTGCGGACTTGATCGGCAACGGCAAGCAGCACCTGATTCCGGCGTATCAACCCGTCGGGACGGCCCCCCGCAGCGGAGCGAAACGCGGCGCGCCGGCGCTGCCGTTCCGAACCCAGCACACGGGGCTGCCCAAGTCAGGGCGTGGCGCACGATCCGGCGCTCCGAAGCTACGCGGCCGACCCTAGGAGCCGAAGGAATTGAGGAGCAGAAGGAATTGCTTGCTAGGCTCCCTGCGGTGCGATTAAAGTTCCGGGCTGTCTAGCGGTTTTACACCGCAATTCATCAACTTGGCGGGTTTGGGAGCGATCAGAACGCCCTTGGGCTCAAAGGGCGCGCGTGCAGCATGGACCAATGGATCGTACATAAATTTGGGGGATCCAGCGTCGCCGACGCCGGTTGTTTCCGTCGGGTCGCCGACATCATCGAAGCCTCGCCCCGTCCGCGCGAAGCGGTGGTGCTGTCCGCCTGCCGCGGCGTGACGGATGCCTTGCTCGATCTGGTGACACTGGCCGAGAAGCCCGACGGATACTTCCCCTCGGCCATCGAGGTGCTCAAGAAGCGCCATGTCGAACTCGCCCGCAGCCTCGTGTCGCGCGAGGCCTGTGCGGTTTATATCGAGCAGCTGGATCGCGATTGCCGCGACATCGCCGGCATGCTGCAAACCGTGCGCCTCATCCGCTCCTCGACCTACTCGATGCGCGATGTGATTTCCGGATACGGCGAGATTTGGTCGACGCGCTTGTTCGCGCCGTTCCTGCGCGAGCGGGGCCGCATCAAGGGCGACGTGCTGTGGATCGACGCACGCGAGGTCATCATCGTGGAATGGGGCTCGCTCGGGCCCGCCGTTCAGTGGTCGGTGAGCGAAGCGAATCTGCGCCGTCTGGTGCCTGAGGGTTTCACCGGCCGACTGGTCGTGACCGGATTCGTCGCCACCTCGGTCAAGGGAAATCAGACCACACTGGGCCGCAACGGCAGCGATTTCTCCGGCTCCATATTCGGGGCCTTGCTGGGGGCCGAGGAGATCATCATCTGGACCGATGTCGACGGCGTGCTGTCGGCCGATCCGCGTCTGGTGCCGAACGCGCAGGTCATCGATCAGCTGTCGTACAACGAGGCCATGGAACTCGCCTACTTCGGCGCCAAGGTGATTCACCCGCAGACCATGGAGCCGGCGGTCGCGCGCGACATCCCGATCTACATACGCAACACCTTTGCGCCGCAAAAGCGCGGCACGCTGATCTGCGCCAATCCGGTCTCGGCGCTCCAGGTCAAAGGCATCACCACCATCGACCCGGTGGCCATCGTGAACCTCGAGGGGGCCGGAATGATCGGTGTCCCCGGAACCGCGCACCGCCTGTTCGGCGCGCTGCGCGATTCGGGCATCTCGGTGATCTTGATCTCTCAGGGCAGCTCCGAGCATTCCATCTGCTTCGCGATTCCGGAGGCGCAGGCGGTACGCGCCGAGGAGGCGGTGCGCCGTGCATTCGATGCGGAGCTGCGCGACGGACAAATTCAGCACGTGGACGTCGGCCGCGGGATGAGCATTCTGGCGGTGGTCGGGGACGGCATGGCCGGCGCCCACGGCGTCGCGGCCAAGGTGTTCAATTCGCTGGGCGATGCCGCCATCAGCGTGCGCGCGATCGCCCAGGGCGCCTCCGAGCGCAACATCTCGGTGGTGGTTGACGGCAAAGTGGCGGCCAAGGCGCTGCGTGCCGTGCATGCCGCCTTCTACTTGTCGCCGAACACCCTGTCCATCGGCTTGATCGGGCCCGGCACCGTCGGCCGGGTGCTGTTGGCGCAGATCGAGACGCAGATCGAGCGTTTGCGGGCGCTCAATCTGGATATGCGCGTGCGCGGCATCGCGAGCTCCAAACGGATGCTGCTCGAGGAGACGGCGGTCGACCTCGATCGCTGGGCCGAGCGGCTCGCCGAGGCGGGCGTGCCGCTGGATCTGGAGAAGTTCGCCAACCATGTGCAGGCGGAGTACATCCCGCACACCGTCATCATCGATTGCACGGCCAGCGCGGACGTGGGTTCGAGCTACGTCGGCTGGTTGAAGCGCGGCATTCACGTCGTGACCCCGAACAAGAAGGCCAACAGCGGAACGTTGCCTTACTACCGCGCCCTGCAGCAGGCCGGGCGCGAGGCGGGCACGCATTATCTGTACGAGGCCACGGTCGGCGCCGGCCTGCCCATCATCCAGACGCTGCGCGATCTGCGCGAGACCGGCGATGAGATCACCCGCATCGAGGGCATCTTCTCCGGCACGCTGGCGTATCTCTTCAATGTGTTCGACGGCACCGAGAGCTTCTCCTCCATCGTGCGCGCCGCCAAAGCCAAGGGCTACACCGAACCCGATCCGCGCGACGACTTGTCCGGCATGGATGTCGCCCGCAAGGTCATCATTCTCGCCCGCGAGATGGGCCTGACCCTGGAGATGGCGGATGTGCGCGTCGAGGGGCTGGTGCCGCCGGCGTTGGAGAAGTGCGGGGTGGATGAGTTCATGGCGCGGCTGCCGGAATTCGACGCCGCCATGGCGCAGACGCTCGCGCAGGCGCGCGCCAAGAACGAGGTGCTGCGCTACGTCGGCCGGATCGACGCCGACGGCAAGGCAACCGTGGGATTGGTGCGCCTGGACGCCAAACATGCGTTTGCCAATATTGCGCTCACCGACAACGTGGTGCGCTTCGCGACCCGCCGCTACTGCGACAATCCGTTGATCGTGCAGGGTCCGGGAGCCGGTCCCGAAGTGACGGCCGCCGGGGTGTTCTCGGATCTGTTGCGCCTGTCCGCCTATCTGGGAGCGCATCTGTAATGCTCACGGACGTCACCGCGTTCGCGCCCGCCACCGTCGCCAATGTCGGGATCGGTTTCGACATCCTGGGACACACCGTGGAGGCGGTCGGCGACAAAGTGCGCCTGCGCCGGATCGAGGAGCCGGTGGTGCGTATTCGCTCCATCACGGGAATCGCGGGGGAGTTGCCGGTGGAGCCCGCGCATAACACCGCAGGCCGCGCGGTCCAGGCCATGCACGCGGCGCTTGGGCTGGATTTCGGCTTCGAGATGGATATCGAAAAGGGCATTCCCTTGGGATCGGGCCTGGGCGGTTCGGCCGCCTCCGCGGTGGCGGCGGTGATTGCGGCGAACGCGCTGCTGCGGGTGCCGGTGCCGCGGCTGCAGCTGCTCAAGTTCGCGATGGAGGGCGAAATCGTCGCGAGCGGCTCCGCGCACATCGACAATATCGCGCCCTGTCTGTTCGGCGGATTGACCCTTACGGTGGGCATCGATCATCCGCGCGTGAAGCAGATCCCGGTTCCCCCGGCGCTGCGCTGCGTGCTCGCCCATCCGCACATGTATCTCGGCACCCGCGAAGCCCGCGCCATGCTCAAAACCAATGTCACGCGCTCGGATTTTGTTTGGGCGAGCGCCAATCTGGCCGGATTCATCAGCGGCTGCTACTCGAACGACTTGGACATGATTCGCGATTCCTTCAACGACGTGATCATCGAGCCGCAGCGCCATTCGCTGATTCCCGGATTCAAGGACGTGCAGCGCGCCGCCATGTCGGCGGGCGCATTGGGGTGCTCGATCTCGGGAGCAGGCCCCACGGTATTCGCCTGGGCCGAGATCCAGTATGCCGAAGCCGTCCGCGGCGCCATGGTGGCGGCGTTCGCGGGCGCCGGTCTGGAGGCCGACTCCTGGATTTCGGGCATGGAGACTTACGGGGCCCGGGTGGTGAAGGCCTGATGCCCGACATGAGTTTCGTGAGCTCGCGGGGTGGCGCGCCGCCGGTCTCGTTGAGCGACGCCATCGCGCGGGGGCTTGCCCCCGACGGCGGACTGTACATTCCGACCCGGCTGCCCACGGTCGATCCGGCCGGCTTCGCCGGTGTGTCGAGATTGCCGGATATCGCGCGCGCGGCGCTCGACGGATTCTTCGCAGGCGACAGGCTGCGGCCTGTGCTCGGAGAGATCGCGCAGGCGGCGCTCGATCTGCCGGCCCCGACAACCGCGGTGACTGCCTGCCCGGACCCTTTGTTTGCGCTCGAGCTGTTTCACGGCCCGACGGCGGCTTTCAAGGACTTCGGAGCGCGCTTTTTGGCGGAGAGTTTGCAGCGGCTCGAGACAAACACAGCTTCGCCCATGACCATTCTGGTGGCGACGTCCGGCGATACCGGCGGCGCGGTGGCCGCCGCGTTCCACCGACGTCCATGGGTGCGCGTGGTGATTCTGTATCCCGCGGGCCTGGTGAGTCCGCGGCAGGAGCAGCAGCTGTGCTGCTGGGGGGACAATGTCACGGCGCTGCGTATCGCCGGCACCTTCGACGACTGCCAGCGCCTGGTGAAAGAGGCCTTCGGCGCTGCGGCCTTGACCGGGCGGCATCGCTTCAGCTCCGCCAACAGCATCAATATCGGGCGCCTGCTGCCGCAGGCGATGTACTACGCGGCATCGAGTCTCGAGGTCGAACGGCAGGCCGCGCGGTCCAAGGCCTCGTACATCATACCGGCCGGCAATCTCGGCAATGCCTTCGCCGCGGTGTGGGCGCGCGCACTCGGATTCCCCATCGCGCGCATCGTGCTCGCGCACAACATCAATCGCACGGTTCCGGATTACTTGGAAACCGGAGTCTGGCGGCCGCGTCCGAGCGTTGCGACCCTGGCCTCCGCCATGGATGTCGGGAACCCCAGCAATATGGAGCGCATGCGGGCGCTGTATCCGACATTGCACGAGATGCGCGAACATTTGAGCGCGGACAGCGTCGATGACGCTACAATCCGCACTCGGATCGGAGAGGATTTCATGCACTATGGACGGGTATGGTGCCCTCACACCGCGACTGCGGCGGAAGTCTACAGTCGCCTGAGTGTGGCGGAGCGGCGCGATCGCCCCTGGGTCGTGGTTGCCACGGCGCACCCCGCGAAGTTCAACGAAATCGTGGAGCCCATCACGGGTAAGCCTGTGACCGTTCCTGAGAGCTTGGACCGGCTGCTGCACTTGCCGCAGCACGCGGTGGATTTGCCGCCCACTCTCGAGGCAGTGGCCGCGGCACTCGAATGACGAACATCGACATAGATCCGAAATGGATTGGGATGGGCGCCATCGCGGTGGTGCTGCTGGCCTGCGCCTTCTGGGGGTTGCGGGCGTATCAGAGGCGTTCGCGCCGGCGCTCGCTGCTCACGCGTTTGGGGCGCATCGCGTTCGAGGCGGCTCACCAGGTTCTGGTCCCCGACGGCATGGGCGGGTTCATCCACATCGACCATCTGCTGCTCACCCCGCGCGGGGTGCTGGTGCTCGACACGCGCCGCGTCGCGGGGCTGATTTTCGGCGGGGACCAGATGAGCGACTGGACGGTGATGGGGCGCAGCCGCCGCTATACCTTCGACAACCCCCAGCCCGCGCTGTACGACCGGATCGCGGCGGTCAAGGCGCTGGTCGGCGAGGTGCCCGTGGAAGGGCGCCTGCTTTTCTCCAACGTCGGAAAATTCACCAAGGGCATTCCGAAGTGGGTGCTGATGCTCGATGGCATCGAGGTGCAATTTCCGGTCGTCGATCAGGGCATGAAGGCATCGCCCGCATTTGCGCACTACGGCGAAGCCTGGGCCAGGCTGGTCGCGCAGCTGCGGCCGAGCCCGCACCTCTTTACCAACCTTTGAGTCAGGGATCGCCGAGCCCGAAGAAGCGCGTTGCGTTGCGCGTGGTTGAAGCGGCCAAATCCTCCGCCGTCTCGCCGCGCAGGTGCGCGACGGTGCGGGCGATGTGCGGCAGATGGCAGGGCTCGTTGCGCCGCGATTTGGGACGCGGATCGAGGTCGCGCGGCAGCAGGTACGGTGCATCCGTTTCCAGCATGAGCCGATCCGCAGGGATGTGCGGAACACTCTCTCTCAGCCGCTCGCCGCGGCGCTCATCGTTCACCCAGCCCGTCACGCCGATGCTGAGGCCGAGCGCCAGATAATCCTCGAGTTCAGGCCTGCCGCCGGTGAAGCAGTGCGCGACGCCGCCGGTGAGGCCGTCGCGAAATTCCCGCAAGATGGCCGTGAAATCGTCGTGCGCGTCGCGTTGATGCAGGAATACCGGTTTGCGCGCCGCTGCGGCGATCTCGAGCTGCGCGATGAAGGCCGCGCGCTGCGCATCGCGCGGCGAGAAATCGCGAAAATAGTCCAGGCCGCATTCGCCCACCGCCACGACTTGGGGCAGGCGCAGTAGATCCCGCAACTCCTCGTGCCTCGACGCATCGAAATCGCTCGCATGATGCGGGTGGACTCCCGCGGTGCTCGAGAGCATCACCGGGTGCTCGGCTGCCAGCGCCGCCGCCAGGCCCGAATTGGCCAAATCGGTGCCCGTCACGACTTGGCGGCGCACGCCGGCGTCTAGGGCACGTGCCATCACGGCGTCACGATCCAGTGCGAAGCTCTCATGCGTGAGGTTCGACCCGATATCGATTAGTGATATCTTCATCCGGGCATTGTAAACGCGCGCACCGCTCGTTAGGGCGCAGGGAAGTCTTCAAGTGAACGCTGCCAAGTACCTTCTGCCATGCCTACTGTTGCTGTCCGCCGCTGCCGTCTGGGCGCAGGGCGGCGATCTGCAGGCCCAAATCCTCTATGCCTACCAGGCCGAGGACGGCAACAGCCTGTCGAATCTGGTTCAAGAGCTGACCATTCAGGTCAAGGACAATGCGGACGATGCCTCGCTGCGCTACCACTTGGCGCACGCGCAATACCGCCGCGGGCTGCTCGCCGGTGACCGCCAGCCTCACGATGCCGAATCCGCGCTGCAGGACTGCATCGAGCAACTCAGGCCCTTGGTATCGAAAGATGCCAAGTCGGTCGAAGTGCTGATACTGCAGTCGGCCTGTTACGCGGCCCTCGCGGACCACAGCACCCTGGAGTCCGTGCTGCTGCGATCGCGGTCGGACGACAGGCTCAAGGCGGCACTCAAATTGGCGCCGCGCAATCCCCGCGCCGTGTTCTTCTCGGCCATGCAGGAGCTGCGGCAAGCCAAGCCCGCCACCGCCCCGCGCGAGCACGCGTTCGATGAGCTCAAGCTGGCCGCGCAATTGTTCGACGCGACCTCCGCCACCAGCATCGACACGCCGGGCTGGGGACATGCCGAGGCGTACCTGGCGCTCGGCCGGGAGTTGCAGGCACGCGGCGATCAACTGGGCGCCCGCAACTGGATCGAGAAATCCTTGATCGCCGCACCCGACTACAAGGCGGCGCAGCGACAGCTCAGGTCGTTGGTGCGGCCGCAATCCTGAAGCCCCGGAGCGCGGCCTCAAGCCCTGCCAACCTGGTATCATTCCGCGCGATGAAGCCACAAGGCACGCAGTTATCGCTGTTCGAGACTCGTAGCTCCAGCGACCCATTCGCCGTTCGGATCAGCCCGCGCGCGCGGCGGCTCACCGCGCGGGTGCACGTGGGCGGCCGTGTGGAAATCGTGGTGCCCGTCGGCGTCAATGCGCACGCGGTGCGCGATTTCGTGCGCCGTTTCATGCCGTGGATCGATCGCAAGGTCGCCGACATGCAGTGCCTGGTGTCCCCCGGGGAGCCGGTGCCCGACAGCATCGAGTTTGCCGCCACGGGCGAGAGATTCGCCGTGCAATGGCGCCGCGGGTCGAAGCGCAGCCTGGTGCAGGACGCGCAGCGGATCGAGGTCCAGGCCGCGGACGATCGCGGCGCGCGCGGATTGCTGCGCGGTTGGCTCAAGCGCGCCGCCTATGAGCGGTTGGCGCCGCGGCTGCTGCAGTTGGCGAGCGAGCTGAACTACCCGGTGTCGCGCGTGTCCATCCGCTGCCAGCGCACCCGCTGGGGGAGCTGCTCGACGCGCGGCACGGTGAGCCTGAATTGCTCGCTGGTGTTCCTGCGGATGGACGTGGTGCGTTATTTGTTCGTGCACGAGTTGGCGCATACCAAGCATATGAATCATTCGGCCAGCTTCTGGCGTCTGGTGGAGAGAATCGAACCGGACTACCGGAGCTTGGACCGCGATCTGCTGGCGGGGTGGCGCACGGTGCCCGGCTGGGTATTCAAGCCTTGAGCATCCGCGATACCGCTCCCGCCCCAAAGCCGTTCGTCGATCTCACCGACGAGCAGGTGCATTGGGACCTCGGCGAATCCTTGAGCTACTCGCAGTACTTGAACCTCGACAAACTGCTGGACGCCCAACATCCTCTGTCTTACCAGCACGATGAGATGCTGTTCATCGTCATTCATCAGGTGTCCGAGCTGTGGATGAAGCTCTGCCTGCACGAGCTCGGCGCGACCGTGGACTGCATTCGGCGCGACGACCTCGGCCCGACGTTCAAGATGCTGGCCCGTGTGTCCACCATCCAGCAGCAGCTGCTGCAGTCGTGGGACGTGCTGGCGACCATCACGCCGTACGACTATTCGGCCTTCCGCAACACGCTGGGGAAGTCCTCGGGATTTCAATCGCCCCAGTATCGGCTGCTCGAGTTTCTCATCGGCAACAAGAACGCCGACACCATCAAGGTGTTCCGCGGCGATCCGCCGGTGTACGAGATGCTCGAGCGCGCGCTGAGGGCGCCCAGCCTGTACGATGAAGTCCTGCGCCTGCTGAGCCGGCGCGGGCTCGATGTGCCGCCGGAGGCCATCGACCGCGATTTCTCGCTGCCCTACCAGGCCAGCAAGACGGTGGCGGCCGCGTGGCTCAGCGTGTACCACAATTCCGTCAAGGAATGGGACCTGTACGAGCTGGCCGAAAGGCTGGTCGACCTGGATTATAAATTCCAGCTATGGCGCTTCGCCCACGTCAAGACGGTGGAGCGCATCATCGGCAACAAGCGCGGCACGGGCGGCACGGGCGGCGTGTCGTACCTGACCAAGGCGCTGGAGCTCAAGTTCTTTCCCGAGCTCTGGACCATCCGAACCTCCATGTAGGCTCAAGTGACCACCATCCAAGATCAATTGCAGAACGTCAATGTGCTATCCAGCGATCTCTTGGCCACGCCCGAAGAGGTCAAGCGGCGGCTGCCGCTGACGTCGCGCGCGGCGCAGAGCGTGTTCAGGTCGAGGGAGCTGGTGCGGGCGATTCTGGAGCGCCGGGACCCGCGCCTGTTCATCGTGGTCGGACCCTGTTCCATCCACGACGTGGCCGCGGCCCGCGAATATGCCTCCCGGCTCAAAGATTTGGCCGCGGAAGTCGAGCCCACGCTGATGCTCATCATGCGCGTGTATTTCGAGAAGCCGCGCACCACGGTGGGCTGGAAGGGCTTGATCAACGACCCGGACCTGGATGATTCCTTCCATATCGAGAAGGGAATTCACCTGGCGCGGGAGCTGCTGCTCTACGTCGCGGAGCTGGGATTGCCCGCGGGCACCGAGGCTTTGGACCCCATCATGCCGCAGTATCTGTCCGAGCTCATCACCTGGACCGCCATCGGCGCCCGCACCACCGAGTCGCAGACGCACCGCGAGATGGCGAGCGGACTGTCGACGCCGGTGGGCTTCAAGAACGGCACGGACGGCGCGCTCGCGACCTCCATCAACGCCTTGCAGTCGGTGCGCCACCCCCACCACTTTCTCGGCATCACGCAACAAGGGCAGTCGGCGGTGTTTCGCACGCGCGGCAATGCGCATGCGCACCTGGTGCTGCGCGGCGGTGGCGGCCGCGCCAACTACGATGCGGTGAGCATCGCGGTCGCCGAACGCGAATTGACCGCGGCCGGACTGCCGCCGACCGTGGTGGTGGACTGCAGCCACGGTAATTCCAACAAGGATCCCGGATTGCAGCCCCTGGTGGCGGAAAACTGCGTCGCGCAGATCGCCGACGGCAACCGCTCCATTGTCGGGCTCATGCTCGAGAGTCACCTGAAGGCGGGGAATCAGTCCATTCCGAAGGACTTGAGCAAGCTCGAATACGGCCTGTCCATCACGGATCCTTGCATCGACTGGCAAACCACCGAGAGCCTGCTGCTCAAGCTCCATCGGTCCTTGCAAAACGTGCGACGCTGAATCGGGCGAGGGAGCGGCGCTCCTTCCACAGGCGATACCCCAACAGCAGCGTGAGCCCGCAGGCGTACAGCAGAGGCTCGCGGATGTCTTTTTTGACCTGCCACCAGAAATGCCAGACGCCCAGGATCGCGATTGCATAGATCAGGCGATGCAGCCGGGTCCAGTCCCGACCCAAACGGCGCTGCGCCTTGGCGGTGGAGGTGATCCCTAAGGGAATCAAGGACAGCAGCGCCAGCATGCCGATGGTGATGTACGGGCGCTTGACGATGTCCTGCCATAGGTCGCTTAAGCGCCCGTTCTGATCGAGCAAGAGGTAAATCGAGAAGTGCAGCACCGCATAGAACAGGGCGAACAGGCCGAACATCCGCCTGAACCTGAGCCAGAACACCGACCGGGTGAGGTCTCTGAGCGGCGTCATGCACAGGGTGATCATGAGGAAATTGAGCGTCCACCGCCCGCAGGTGTGCAGCAGCACCTTGACCGGATCGGCGCCGAGAGAAATGCCGCCGATGTTCATGACCTCGACGGCGTTCAGCGCTCCCACTCCCAGGCGCAGCGCGGGCAGCAGGCAGGCCAGAAACACCAGCGGCTTCAAGACCCATCGAATCTGCCACATCAAAAGTATTTCCGCAGGTCCATCCCGGAGTACAGGCCCGCAACTTGCGCGGCGTAGCCGTTGAAGGGCAGGGTGGGTTGCCGCGGGCCGAACACATTGGCGCCGATGCGCCGTTCGGTGGCCTGGCTCCACCGTGGATGGTCGACGGACGGATTGACGTTGGCAAAGAAGCCGTATTCGTTGGTGGCCGCGCCCGCCCAGGTGGTGCGCGGCGCACGCTCGGTGAATTTGATGCTGACGATGGCCTTGATGCCCTTGAAGCCGTACTTCCAGGGAACGATCAGCCGCAGCGGTGCGCCGTTCTGATTCGGCAGCGTCTTGCCGTACAGTCCCACCGCCATGAGTGTCAAGGGATGCATGGCCTCGTCGATGCGCAAGCCCTCGACGTACGGCCATTCGAGCACCCGCACGCGCTGTCCGGGCATCTGCTTCGGGTCGTACAGCGTTTGGAATTCAACGAATTTCGCCTTCGAGGTGGGTTTGAAGCGCTTGAGCAGATCGCCCAGCGGAAAACCGATCCACGGCACCACCATGGACCATGCTTCCACGCAGCGCAGCCGGTACACGCGCTCTTCCAGGGGATGCGGCTTGAGAAGGTCCTCGAGCGTAAATGTTCCCGTGACTTCGGCCTCTCCCGAGATGGCGACACTCCACGGTGCGGTGCGAATTTTCTGGGCGTTTTCCGCGGGGTCTGATTTGTCGGTGCCGAATTCGTAATAATTGTTGTACGTGGTGATGTCCCGATACGAATTAGGCTGCTCGGTCACGCTCAAGGCCGCATTGCGTACATAAGTCAAAGCACCCGCTGATTGCGCCCGCGCGCTGCCCGCGAAGCCGCCGATGCTCTGAATGCCCACGGCGCCCAGGGCCCCGGCGAGCAGGGCGCGCCGCGACAAATACTCCCGGTAGGGAGTGATTTCCGACGGCGGGACCTTGGTGGAATCCACTAATGGTGTTCGCATTGCCTCTCTCTGGAATACTACGTTCTCCAGTGTAGACCGGTCGCAGGCAGCAATTGTTTCGGCATCCGCACGGCTAACGCCATTCGGCGGTGGGGATTCCCCATTGTGCGGCGAGGCCCCGGGCGGCGGCATTGGCGTTCACCAGCAGGGCCTTGTCGGCGTGGCGCATATGATCCAGGTCCGAGCCGCTGTTGCCGTAGGCGACGATGGGCAGGCCGGGGTATTGGGTCCGCAACCATTCCAGGCAGCGCAGCTTCTCGGCGCCGTGCCGATTAGCGGTGAGGAGCGCGCCGTCGAGCCGCTCCCCGCGCCATTGCACCTCCGTGCACAGGGTGCGCTCGAAACCCAAGGCGCGGCCGATGCGCGGCACGTACAGATCGGGGCTGGCGGACAGCAATACCAGATGGTCGCCGGCCGCGCGATGGGTTTCGAGCACTGCGAGGCCCGCGGGTCTCAATCGACGGCGCGCGCCCAAGGTGCTCACGAAGGTGTCGGCGCAGGTGTCGATGACGGCGCGGCTCTCGCCGCGCATGATCATGCGAATCACGCGTGACTTGAGCCGGCCGCGGTCACGGTCCGCCGCAGCGTATCCGAGCACGGCGAACGGCAGGCGCCACAATCCTAAGCAACGGCGGGGATACCGGCGCAGAAAGTCGGTCAGGAACTGCCGCAGCGTATCGCCGAAAGTCAGGGTGCCATCGAGATCGAACACGGCGACCCAGCGGGTCGGGGGGGTAGTTCCTGAGGCGCTCATCAGTGCAATATATATTAATTAACAGTAAGTTAAATGCATTATCTCGAATAATTATTACAGAAGTGCGCAGCGCCGGCGCCGGCGCGGACCGCTCTCTACCTTTTGCTATTCTTCGCGCCTGTTCGCGATACGGGGTGTGTGCATGAGTTCATCGGTCGTCATTGTGGGGGCGGGCGCCATCGGTTCGTGGATTGGCGACGCCCTCGATCGCGCCGGATGGACCGTGTCCCTGCTCGCGCGCGATTCCACGCTGGCGGCACTGCGCTCCGGCGGCCTCACCGTCGAAAGAGCCGGCGACATTCGGCGCAGCCGACCGCGTGCCGGATCGGCGGTGGAACTGGGCGCGCATGATTACGTCATTCTCACCGTGAAGGCGCAGGTGCTGCCGACCCTGGCGCCTTCCTTAAGCGCTCTCATCGGTCCCACCAGTGTCGTGGTCAGCGGCACCAACGGCATCCCCTGGTGGTTTTTTCACGATTTCGGCGGAGTGTTGGCGAACCAGCCGCTGCAGTCCGTCGACCCGGACGGCTCGCAGGAACGGACGTTTCCGCGGCAACGTGTATTGGGATCCGTGGTGCACGCGTCGGCGCGGATGCTGGCACCGGCCCATGCGCAGGTGGTGGCCGCCGATCGAATGCTGCTGGGCGAACCCGGCGGTGAATTGACGCAACGCCTCGAGCTACTGGTCAAGGGATTGCGGGACGGCGGCATCAACGCGGAAGCATCGCGGCAGATTCGGCGCGATGTGTGGGCCAAGCTGTGGGGGAATATGAACATGAATCCCCTGAGCGCTCTGACGCGGTCCGGCAGCTCGAGGATGCTCGGCTCGCCGGACATCCGGAATTTGTGCGTGCGCATGATGGAGGAGATGGAGGCCTGTGCGCGCCATCTGGATCTTCAGATGAGCATGACGCCGGCGGAGCGCATCGACGTGACACAGCGTCTCGGCGACTTCAAGACATCGATGCTCGCGGACCTGGAAGCCGGGCGGCCGCTCGAGCTCGATCCCCAGCTCGGTGCGGTGGTCGAGATCGCGCAGCGCCTGGACGTCGCGGCGCCCTTCATGCGCTCGGTCCTGGCGTTGACCCGGCTGATCAGCCCGCCCGTACCCTAATGATCCGAGAACCCACTAGAATGCCGGATTGTTTTGGAGAAGACCGTATGCGAGACAGAGTCGAATTGGCCCAGGCCCGAGAATCCCGCGTTGCGCGGGGCATCCGGTTTTGGCGGATGCGGGCGGCGTGCCTGTGCGCCGGCGCAGCCGCGATGGGCGCGCTCGTGCCCGCGGCCTCCACGGCGCAGCAAACCCCGGCCGTCGCCGGATTCACTCACGTGAAGTCCCTGGGCGGAATCGACGAGTACACGCTCGATAGCAACGGCCTCACCGTGCTCTTGGTGCCCGACCACTCGGCGCCCGTGGTGACGTTCCAGGTCACCTACCGGGTCGGCTCGCGCAATGAGGTGACAGGAACCACCGGAGCGACCCACATTCTCGAGCACATGATGTTCAAGGGGAGCGAGAATTTCAACGACCCCAAGGGCAACAGCGTCAAGCAATTCCTCGAGCGCGTCGGCGGGCAGTTCAATGCCAGCACCTCCTTCGACCGCACCAATTACTTCGCGACCGTCGGCCGCGAGAGCCTGGAAGGCTATGTCGCCATCGAAGCGGACCGAATGCGGCGTTTGTGGCTGCACGAGGCCGACCGGCAGTCCGAAATGACGGTGGTGCGCAACGAATACGAACGCGGCAAGAACGATCCCGACAATGTGCTCATGGAGGAGGTGACGGCCGCCGCCTACGTGGCGTTGCCGTACCACCATCCGACCATCGGCTGGAAGAGCGACATCGAGCACGTGCCCATGTCCAAGCTGCGCGATTTCTACGATACCTTCTACTGGCCCAACAACGCGACGGTGACGGTGATCGGCGATATAGAGCCCGCCGCCACATTGAACCTGGTCAAGAAGTACTACGGGGTGTATCCGCATTCGCCCGCGCCCATTCCGGCGATGTACACCGAGGAACCCGCCCAAAGCGGAGAGCGCCGCGTCACCGTCAAGCGGCCGGGAGAGCTCGGGACCGTGATCATTGCACACAAGGTGCCGAACGGCAGGGATGCGGACCAACCGGCGCTCGACATGCTCGATGCGATCTTGAGTTCGGGCAAGAACGCACGGCTGTACCGGGCTCTGGTCGATCAGGGGCTGGCGCTGAACGCCGGCGCCGGAACGGATCTGCACCGCGATCTGTCGCTGCACACCGTGTACGCCGTGCTCGCGCCGGGTGCGGCGCACGCCCAGGTCGAGAAGGCGCTGCTGGCGGAGATCGCCAAGATCAAGGCGGACGGCGTCACGGCCGCCGAGGTGGAGCGGGTGAAGCAGCAGTACATTGCGGCCGATGCCTACAAGCGCGACGGCACGTCGGCGGTGGCCGGCGAAATCAACGATTGGATCGCCGTCGGCGATTGGACCCTGTACGTGACCTTCTCGCAGAAGGTGCAGCAAGTGACGGCCGCCGACGTGCAGCGCGTGGCCAAGACGTATCTCAACGAAGATCAGAGCACGGTGGGCTGGTTCATTCCGGTGCCGCCGGCGGAGAAAGGCTCGTGATGCGACCCTGGAGTTTGAGTGCAATGTTGTTGGTGAGCGCCGCCGCTGCGGCCAACGTGGCCGATCACAGCAGCCGCTCGCAGGTCGCGGGCGTCGACGTGGTCACCTACCGCACCGACGTGAAGGACGTGGTCGTGATTCTGGGGTCGTTGCCCGCCGGCGATGCGATGGCGGAGCCCGGCAACATCGCCGTTCCCACTCTCACCGGCATGATGCTCGATCGCGGCACGGCGAGCCTCGACAAGTTTGCGATTGCCGAGAAGCTGGACAACGTGGGCGCCGAAATCGCCTTCAGCGTGGGCACGCAATCCGTCGAGGTGCGGGCCAAATGTCTCAAGAAGGACCTGCCGCTCATCGTCGGGCTGATCGCGGCGGAGCTGCGCACCCCCGCACTGCTGGCGCCGGAGTTCAACAAGGCGAAGCAGCAGTTCATCGGTGCCCTCGAAGCATCCGCGCAGAACACCGAAGCGCGTGCGCAGGAGGCCTTCGGCATCGCGGCATTCCCCGCCGGCCACCCGAACCGGCCGCATACCACGGCCGAGTTCGAGGCCGCGGCGAAGTCCGCAACCCTCGATGAGCTCAAGGCCTTTCACGCCAAGTACTACGGTCCGGCGCACATGACCCTGGTGGTGGTCGGCGACGTGGTCGCGTCCGAGACCGAGGCCGAGGTGCGCAAGGCATTCGCCGGCTGGGCCGGCGGTCAGGATTACGTGCGTCCCGCGTCGCCGGCGTCGCTGGCGGCGGCGCGCGAAGTAACGGTTCCGCTCGCCGACAAACCGAGCGTGTCGGTGATCATCGGGCAACCGACCGGCATGCGTTACAAGGACCCCGACGCCTTGCCGCTGCGCGTAGGCACGGCCATTCTCGGCAGCGGTTTCACCGGACGGTTGATGGGCATCGTGCGCGACCGGGAAGGGCTGACCTACAGCATTTCGGCGGGGGTTTCCGAGGACAGCATCGTCGACGGCCTCTGGGACATCTCCGCGAGCTTCGCACCCGCGCTGCTGGAGAAGGGAATCGCATCGACGCGGCGGGAGCTCGAGAGGTGGTGGAGGGACGGCGTCACCGACGAGGAATTGGCTGCGCGCAAGCAGGGGATGGTGGGCAGCTACCGCGTGGGGCTATCGACCACTGCCGGCCTCGCGACTGCCATATTGACCGACTTGCAACGAGGGTATGACGTGAGCCGGCTGGAGGAATTCCCCGACGCCGTCAACGCTCTCACGCGCGATCAGGTCAATTCCGCCATCAAGAAGCATCTCAATCCGAGCCGGATGGCGCTCATCGAGGCGGGGAGCATCCCGCCCGCCGGGAGCACAACGCAAGCCAAGCCCTGAGCGGCCGGCCGCGGCGGGCGGCTAGAAACGAGCCGTCAGCGCGATCGGATCGTTGCCCCGATACAGCTTCACGGGCACGGCGGAATTCGGCGCGCAGGCGGCGACCGCGGCCTGCAATTCCGCGAGCTGCCTGATGGGATGGCCGTCGAACTCGTAAAGAATGTCCCCGACGATGATGCCGGATTTCTGCGCGACGGAGCCGCGGGGTACGGCGATGATCAAAACGCCCGCGCGATTCGGCTGCTCCGGCGTCGCGGCCACCGCCATGCCGCCCACGCCGAGATCGAGCCGCGCGGCCGGGGTCGCAGCACCGGCGGCGCCCGCAGCACCGGCGACACCCGCAGCGCCCGCGGCGACCACGGTGGGGGTGCCGGTGTACTGGTCGACTTTGAGCAAGAGACCCGCGATCTCCGCGCTCGACAGTGCGCCGGCGTAGGCGGGGCCGGATTTCGCGACCGCCGTGAAACTCCACATCACCGGCTTGGCCGGCACATGCGCGGCCGCCAGCTGACGCAGCAATTCCTCCTCGACGGGGAAGGCGATGCGTTCGGTGTAGATGCACTCCCCGAGGGCGCAGTTCGCCGATTCCTTGCTGATCTGCTGGGCCGGCACCGATCGGGGTCCGTTCGCTCCCTGGTAGCTTGCCCTTTGGTAGAAGCGCCAGTTGCCGTTGTAGGTGATTTCCTCGTGCACCTGAAACGACTTCTCGCCGGTCTTCTTGTCTATCGTCGCGGTCAGAAACTCATCGTGCCAGACCATGTGCAACGGGCCCGTGTGCTCCACGTAGCCCTTCTCGGTGGAAATCGTAACGCTGCCTTTCTGCGCATCGTCCGCGATGATCGCCGTGTCCCTGAAGTGCTCCATGCCGAGCGACAGCAGCGGCGGATCCTTCGCGAATGCATGCTCGACGCACAAGCCGCAGAGCATGAGCGCGGCGAATGCCGCGGCACCGCGACTAACTCGCATGAATCGCCGGACTCGCATTCAGGGGCTCGACCACCACGGCGGTGCCGTAGCAGAGAACCTCGGCCGCGCCCACCATGGGACCCGTGTCGTAGCGCACGCCGACGATGGCATTGCCACACCCAGGGTCTTGAGGACGCGAAACCCCGGAAGCTCGAAGGTCGTCGTTGTCTGCATGGTGCTCATGATAGCCGAATGGGTTGTGGCGCCCTAGACGGTCGCGTTTATCCGCTTGACATTACGAGTATCCGCGTAATATCGTAATGAAATGAAGACCCCAAAGATCGTTGACGCGCTCGGCGCCCTGGCGCATGAACACCGGCTGGCAATCTACCGCTTGCTCGTCCAGCGAGGACCTGACGGACTGCCGGCCGGCGCCATCGGCGAGCGTGTAGGACTCGTGCCGTCTTCATTGACGTTCCATCTGCAGAATCTACAGCGTGCGGGGCTGATCACGCAGCGACGCGAAAGCCGCCAGCTCATCTACTCGGCCGACTTCGAGGTAATGAATGGGCTCGTCGGGTATTTGACCGAGAATTGCTGCGGCGACAGTGAAGCGGTGTGTTCAACGAGCTGCACGCCGGCCCAGTCGGCCAAGCCCGCGAAACGTGCGGCAAGAACGGCTTAACGCGCCCGTCCATGCCCGAGGCCCTCATCATCCGCGGACGACCGCCCCGATCGACCGCGATGGCATTGCTTCAATCGCAAGGATTGCCCATGTCGGATATTACGGATGAGCACTTAGAACACTTCTTCTTCATCGAGTCTTATGGCTCGGCGACGGGACTTGTCGGTGTTGAGCTCTACGGCATCGATGCCCTGCTGCGCTCGCTGGTAGTCGCCGAGACCGCGAGAACCCGGGGCTTGGGTTCGGCCCTCGTTCGGCGTGCCGAGGACTACGCGGCCTCACGCCACGTCGGTGCCATGTATCTTCTAACGACGACTGCCGAGAGCTTCTTTGAACGTCGAGGCTATCGACGTATTGATCGCGCCCAGGCACCCCCGGCCATCCAATCTGCCCCCGAGTTTGCCAGTCTTTGCCCGGCCAGCTCAGCGTTCATGATCAAACGGCTCAACCAGAAAGGTGAACCATGAAACGAATTCATGTGCACGTCAGCGTCAAAGATCTCCCGGCCTCGATCCGCTTCTATCGGGCCCTGTTTGGAGCGGAGCCCACCGTAACAAAGACCGACTACGCAAAGTGGATGCTGGAGGATCCGCGCATAAACTTCGCGATCTCGACGCACCGGCAGCCCGTGGGCGTCAATCACCTCGGCTTCCAGGTGGACACCGATGAGGAGCTGCATGGCATGCGTGCGCAATTGGAAGCGGCGGATGCTCGCATGGTTGAGGAAAACGAGCAGCCCTGCTGTTACGCGAAATCCGATAAGTACTGGGTCACGGATCCCACCGGCATCGCATGGGAAACGTTCCACACCCTCGGAAGCATTCCGGTATATGGCGAGGACACCGCGATCTTTAATCATGGCGAGTCAATTATTCCGGTCGAGAACGCCGCTGCTAAATGCTGCGTACCGGGGCGGAAGGCAGAGCCGGCGGCGGGCTGCTGCGCCAGATGAGCGAGCGTGTTTATAACGTCCTTTTCCTATGCACCGGCAACTCGGCGCGCAGCATCCTCGCCGAGTCGCTCTTGAACAGTCTGGGCAACGGCAGGTTCCGCGCTTTCAGCGCCGGAAGCTTCCCCAAAGGCCGGGTGCATCCAATGGCCGTCGAGCTGCTCAAGCGAAAGAATTTTCCGGCGGAGGGCGTTCGCAGCAAGAGCTGGGATGAGTTCGCGGCGCCGGAGGCGCCGCCCATTGATTTTGTCATTACCGTTTGCGACAACGCGGCCGGCGAGGTCTGTCCCGTGTGGCCGGGAAATCCAATGACGGCGCATTGGGGAATCGCGGACCCCGCGGCGGTGGAAGGTACCGATGCAGAAAAAGCGCTCGCGTTCCGCAAGGCACTCGAGGAACTTGAAACGCGCGTCAAGCTGTTTACCAGTCTTCCGATTGGGTCGCTCGATAGCATGGCGCTGCAGGTTCGGCTTCGTGAGATCGGCAGGAGCAGTATCGATACCGAGTCGGCCTGACATGCGCCGAGTGCTCGTCGCCGAGGGTATAGGGTCGATGCTGTTGGCCGCGGCCGTGATCGGCTCCGGAATCATGGCGGAGCGACTGGCGAACGGCAATCTTGCGGTGGCATTGCTGGCAAACACCGCCGCCACCGTGGCCGTGCTCGCGACGCTCATTGCGCTTTTAGGTCCCATCAGCGGCGCACACTTCAATCCGGCGGTGTCGGTCGTTGAGGCATTGCGCAGGAAGCTGACGCTGCAGCAAACCGTCGCCTATGTGACTGTTCAAATCGTGGGCTGTTGCATGGGTGCGCTCTTGGCGCACGCGATGTTCGAGTTGCCGCTGATCCAGTCATCCTTGCATCTTCGGACCGGTCCCGCGCAATGGATCTCCGAGTCGGTTGCCACAGCTGGATTGATCCTGGTTGTGATGGGATCTTCGGGTCCCAGCGAGGCTGCCTGGCGGGTGCCCGCCTGGATCGGGGCGGCTTATTGGTTTACGGCATCCACGTCGTTCGCCAATCCTGCGATCACCATAGCCCGGGCTCTGAGCAACACCTTCGCGGGTATCGCACCGGCACATGTGGCTGGGTTTATCGCCGCGCAATTGTGCGGTGCTCTGATCGGCCTCGCCGTTGGGAAATTCCTTCTATCGACGAGCCCTTCGCCAGGCTCCGCTTAGGCGCTCACCCCCGTCCGAGATAATCCAGCTTGCCGAGCTCGACTCCGGCCTGGCGCAGGATGTCGTACGCCGTGGTGACGTGGAAGAACACGTTCGGCAGCACGTGATGGAACAGGTAGGGGGTACCCTGCATGTTCCGGGTGGAGGTGCGCGTCTGCCAGGTGATGGTCTTGTCTTCGGCTCCCTCGAACTGCGCGGCTTTCAGCGATTCGAGATACGCGACGGTGCCCCGGGTGGTCGCGATCCACTCGGCGAAGCTCCGCTCCTTCGCCTCGAACACCGGGACTTCGGCGCCGGCGAGCCGCGCGGCGCCGCCCTGCGCAATGTCGTTGGCGATGTGGATTTGCGTCGCCAACGGGAACATGTCGGGGTACAGGCGGGTATTCAGCAACACCGCGGGGGCGATCTTGCGCGCCTCCGCGTGAGCGGCGCCCTTCTCGAGGATGGCCGCGAGATTGTTCAACGCGCGGGTACAGGTCGGCACAGTGGCCGTATACAGGGTGAGGGTCATGGATCAGGCCGCCTTGCTGGTAGAGGCGAGTTGCCGCAATACGTATTGCAGAATCCCGCCGTGTTGGTAGTACTCGAGTTCCTTGGGAGTGTCGATGCGCAGACGCACCTCGAATTCGGTGGTCTTCCCGCCGTCGGCCGTGGCCACCACTTTGACGAATTTCGCCGCGCCGCGGTTGAGCCCCGCGATCTCGAAAGTCTCCTTGCCGGTGAGCCCGAGGCTCTGAGCATTCTGACCCTCCTTGAACTGCAGCGGCAGCACGCCCATGCCGATCAAATTGGAGCGGTGGATGCGCTCGAAGCTCTCGGCGATCACCGCCTTGACTCCCAGCAGCATGGTGCCCTTGGCCGCCCAGTCGCGCGAGCTGCCGGTGCCGTATTCCTTGCCCGCGAGGATGACGAGGGAGGTGCCCGCCGCCTTGTACTTGACCGCGGCATCGAAGATGGACATTTGCTGGCCGCTCGGAATGTGCAGAGTCACGCCGCCTTCCGTGCCCGGCAGCAACAGATTCCGCAATCGGATGTTGGCGAAGGTGCCGCGCATCATCACTTCATGGTTGCCGCGGCGCGCCCCATAGGAATTGAAATCCACGGCTTGCACGCCCTGCGCGATCAAGTACTGGGCCGCCGGGCTGGACTTCGAGATATTGCCCGCCGGAGAAATATGATCGGTGGTAACTGAATCGCCGAGCACCGCCAGCGCGCGCGCGCCCTTGATGTCGGTCACCGGCACCGGGGTCATCGAGATGCCGTCGAAGTAGGGCGGGTTCTTGACGTAGGTGGATTTGCCGTCCCAGGAGTAGATCTTGCCTGCCGGTGTCTTGATGGCGTTCCAGTTTGCGTCCCCCGAGAACACGCTGGCGTAGCCTTTTCTGAACATCGCCGAGTTCACCGACGCGGCCACGGCGGCGGCCACATCTTTCGCACTGGGCCAGACATCCTTGAGGTACACCGGTTTACCGTCGCTGCCTTCTCCCAGGGGCTCGGTGGTGATGTCGATGTTCAAGCTGCCGGCGAGCGCATAGGCGACGACCAGCGGCGGCGAGGCGAGGAAATTCATTTTGATTTCCGGATGCACGCGGCCCTCGAAGTTTCGGTTGCCGGAGAGCACCGAGCAGGCGACGACATCGCCGCTCTTGACGGCCTCGGAGATTTCCGGCTTCAAGGGTCCGGAATTGCCAATGCAGTTGTGAACGCAGACTGTCCCAGCAACGAACGCATGAAGCTCGTTGACGGCCAGATCGAAGACAGCTCGTTTCCCCGCCTGGCGCCGGTCGACGACCGTAAGATTCAAAGTCGGCAGGCTGTGCGCGTCCTTAGGCGTGCAATAGTGCTTTGGCGGCTCGGCAACTCCCGACGGCTGCGCGAACCAATCCCGGACTCCGAGCTCTCGAAACAACTGAGCCGGGGAGGGAAAGTCACAGCTGTCTCGGTGCAGCGGCTGGAACCGTCGTGCCTCAGCAGCGGGCAGCCGCGAGAATCGGTCGTGACCCTCGAGCAACGAGTAGTGTGGAAACACGGGCGTTTCCAGGGTTGTCAGCTCGGCAGCCGCAAGCGAGCGCGTCTGGTGGAACGTTAGTGGCAACTCGCCGTGGATCGCTTCGATACGATCTGCCATCCACAGCCGCTGGCGGTTGATTGAATCAACCGTGCGCCAGTAGACCGCCGCGGCACTGGCGCGCAGCGCCTTGTCTACGCAGTAGCGAAAGCCCACCCGCTCGACGAACGAGAGACCTTCAGGCAGTTCGAGGCGGACCTCGCGCCTTGCCACGCCGTCGCGCGCCGCCGGATACGTGGAGGCCGCGCGGCGCGTGGCATAGTCGCGCACTGTCGCACCGCGGGCCTTGACACCGCATCGCACCAACAGCGCGATGATGTCGGTCATCATGCGCTTGGTGGCGGCGACAAATTCCGGCTTGGCGCTCTGCGAGTAGGCGGGCGGCTCAAGGCTCGCCTGATGTTCATTACTGCCCCAGTATTTGAGCACCGGCGCGTGACCATCGGCGCCAAACACACCGCCGAGAAACTCGCGCACAACAGCGACCGGACAGCCGGCATCCAGCACGAACTGCGGGAGTCCAGGCTCCTGATCAATTCGCCGGCCAACCCGGACGCCCGGCAGGGACAGAATCGTCGAGGTGAGGGTCTTGGGCAGCACGACAGTCCATTTGCGTTCATCGTAGGCGCGCGCCAGGGGACGCTTGCCGCTCAGCAGTTCGATATCGCTCAGCACGGCTTCGCGGTCGAGTATCTGTCCCACATTCATCCGCGCCTGGCCGTACCGACTGATCGAGCCATCGCTGAGCAAGTGACCGAGGAGCCGCGCAAAAGCCAGCGTGCACTGGCGCTCGATGTCCCTTTCCATGGAGAACGTACGGCCGTCAGCCTGCAATCGGAACCCGATTTCGTCGGGGCTCGGCTCATCGAGCGGTGCCTCCAGAGTAGTCACGACGCGACTTTGACCTAGCGTGAGCTGATCCGCGCGCACCCAGCGCCCGTCGGCACATAGGATTCGATGATCGGGCGTGCATACCAACGTACGCCCGTCCTGCAGCACCAGCGTGACGCACTCTCGCTCGCCCTGAATCATCATTTCGCGTTGCACGGCCCGCGTGAGCCGGCGCTCGCCATCCGGCGCATACACCACCGAGCCGCCGCCCTCGGGCAACTGCTCGATCGCGCGGGAAGTGCCATTGGCCAGCAGCACCGGAGTTCCTGCGGCGATGCAAGTGGTACAGCCGTAGCCCACGGTGTAGAACCCGAGGGCCTCCAAGTCCTTCAGCAGCCCGGCCTTCTGCAGATAGTCGGTGACCACGCGCGAGCCGGGAGCCAGGGAGGTCTTCACCCAAGGCTTGGACTTCAGGCCGCGCGCGGCGGCATTGCGCGCCAGCAGGCCGGCGGCCACCAGCACCGCCGGATTCGAAGTGTTGGTGCAACTGGTAATGGCGGCGATCAGTACCGCGCCGTCCTTCACGTCGAAACTCTCGGCTCCCAGATGCACCGGAGCGGTCCCCGACGCCTGCGGGTTCTTTTGCGCACGCTCCTCGGCCATTTTCTTGACACTGCTCTGGTACACGCTCTTCGCCTTGTGCAGCGGCACGCGATCCTGCGGCCGCTTCGGTCCCGCGAGCGAGGGTTCCACCGTCGACAGGTCGAGTTCGACGACCTGGGTGTAGTCCGCCGCCGGTGCGCCGTTCACGCGCCACAGCCCTTGCGCCTTGGCATAGGTCTCGACCAGGGCAATTTGCTCCGGCGCCCGGCCCGTGAGCTCGAGATAGCGGATGGTTTCCTCATCGATGGGGAAGATGGCGCAGGTTGAGCCGAATTCCGGCGACATGTTGGCAATGGTGGCGCGATCGGCGAGCGGCAGGCCCTTGAGGCCGTCGCCGAAGAACTCCACGAATTTATCCACGACCCCCACCTTGCGCAGGATCTCGGTGACCGTGAGCACGAGGTCCGTGGCCGTGGTGCCCGCGGGCAGGCCGCCTGTGAGCTTGAATCCGATGACCTGCGGAATCAGCATGGTCACGGGTTGGCCGAGCATCGCGGCTTCCGCCTCGATGCCGCCCACGCCCCAGCCGAGCACTCCCAGACTGTTGACCATGGTGGTGTGCGAATCGGTTCCGACCAGGGTGTCGGGATAGGCGAGCTTCTTGCCCGCCGCCTCGTCCGCGAAGATCACCCGCGCCAGGTGCTCGATGTTGACCTGGTGGACGATGCCGGTATTGGGGGGCACCACTTTGAAATTGCTGAACGCGGTCTGGCCCCAGCGCAGAAACATGTAGCGCTCGCCGTTGCGGTTGAATTCGATTTCGTTGTTGTGCTTGAGCGAGTCGGCGCGGCCGTATTCGTCGACCTGTACCGAGTGATCGATGACCAGCTCGGCCGGCGCCAGCGGATTGACCCGCTGCGGATCGCCGCCCAGCCGCACGATGGCCTCGCGCATGGCGGCCAAGTCCACGATGCAGGGGACTCCGGTGAAGTCTTGCATGATGACCCGCGCCGGCGTGAACGCGATCTCGTGACTCGGCAACGCCTTCGGATCCCATTTCAGCAGGGCGTCGATGTCGCCCCGCGTGACATTGACGCCGTCCTCGAAGCGCAGCAGGTTTTCCAACAGAATTTTCAGGGAGAAGGGCAGGCGCTCGACATTTTGCGACTTGAGTGCGGCCAGACTCAGGATTTCATACTGCCGCGCACCCACGTTCAGCGTCGTTCTCGCCTTGAAGCTATCCGTCATGACCCCTCCACGGAAAAATGAGAATTATACAGTGATTCCGCCGGCCGCCGCGCTCGCGCGGGACGCACCCAAGCGGGAATTGAACCGCCGCGCGATCACGCCGCCGCCGAGACAGCGCTCACCGTCGTAGAACACGGCGTACTGCCCGGGAGTCACCGCGCGCGTGGGCCTGTGCAAGGTCACTTGCCAATTCCGATCAGCCGCGCCGATCCGGTCGGCCGCGGCGAAGCCTGCGGGCAAGGGGCGCACGGTGCAGCCGATGTCGTCCTGCCGATAGCGCGTCTTGACGGTGCACTCGATCGCTTCGTCGGCGGAGTCGCGCAAGTTCAGCCAGCGCAGCTGCTCCACCTCGAAGGAATCCGACAGCAGCAGGGGATGGTCCTGATCCTGTACGACGATGAGCGCATTGCGCCCCGCGTCCTTGTCGGCCACATACCAGGGCGCCGCGGCGGCACCGGCACGGCCGCCCAATCCCAGCCCAGATCGCTGGCCCAGGGTGTACAGCGCGAGGCCGCGATGCTCGCCCACGACCACGCCGTCGTCGGTCTCGATCGGTCCCGGCTCCGTGCGCAGGTAGCGGCTCAGGAACTCTTGAAAGGGCCGCTCACCGATGAAGCAGATGCCGGTGCTGTCCGGCTTGTCGTGTACCGGCAAGCCGGCCGCGTGGGCTAGCCGCCGCACCTCGGCTTTGCGCAGCTCGCCGATGGGAAACAGGGTCTTTTCGAGCGCGGACGGCTCGATTCCGTGAAGAAAGTAGCTCTGATCCTTGGCCGCATCCGCGGCCCGGAGCAGCAGCGGGCCGGCCGAGGATGGTTGCACGCGGGCATAGTGGCCGGTGGCGATCAAAGAAGCGCCCAGGCGGTGCATGTAGTCGAGGCACACGCCGAACTTGATTTCGCGGTTGCACAGAACGTCCGGGTTCGGGGTTCGGCCCGCGGCGTATTCGCGCAGGAAGAAGTCGAAGACCCGTTCGCGGTACTGCGCCGCGAAACTTACCCGATGGAGGGGTAGCCCCAAGATCTCGCAAACACGGCGCGCGTCTTGAAAATCGCTTGCAGTGGTGCAGTAGGCATCGTCATCGTCCTCCCAATTGGACATGAACAATCCCTGCACTGCGTGGCCGGCGCGCTGCAGCAGCAGTGCCGCGACGGCCGAGTCGACGCCGCCCGACATGCCGACGATGACGGTGCCGGCGAGCTGGGGATCGGGGAGGGATTGCATCCGCCCATTATACGGGCGCTTGGGGGGAGCGGCGCGAGAGGGCGCCTAAGGGGCTACATGAGCATTTGTCGCATTTGCGATTCTTGCATGCTCGTTTGCCAGACCTCGTCAAAGAAATTCAAGTAGCGGCGGACCACCGCGGGGTCGTTCATGTCGGAGATGCCGTCCCATCGGTCCGCCTGCAATCGGTAGACCAGGGCCTTGTCGTCCGCGATGATGAATGCCCCGGCGCTCGCCGGATACTCGGGGCTCATGGCCCGCAGATCGATGCAGCTGGTCAGGCGGCGGGCCAGGGCCAGAAACCGGTTGTTGTCGACCATGGCGCGCGACGGGTCGGCGAGCAGTACCCGCACCTTGGCGTAGGAGCGCGCCAGTACCAGCCGCTTGATGGCTTCGAGGAACGGTTCCTCGCCGTAAATCAGCGGTTCCAGATCTTGAGTGAAAATCGACAGCAGGCGCTGGGCGGACTTGGCGACCTTGAGGCTGGCTTCACGCACCTCCGGCATGGTGCTGAGAATGGTCCGGGTGCCCGATCCTGCGGTCATATCTGCCCCCGCAGCGACCGTGTCGATCATCGGTTTCGTCCGTTCTTCCGTGCTACCCGCCATATCCGATTGCCTCATGGGAGGTTGTACTGGCATTGTGCCGGACCTCGCGTGCTTTGTGAGGATAGTACCGTTAGGCCCGGAAGGCTCCGTGCTAACTGCGTCACGTTTCGGACTGTCAGGTGGACAATCCCGCGGCCTTAGGGTATCCCCACGCCCCTCGCCAGCACCGGCGCCAATCCCACGTAGGTTGCGGGCTCGAGCCGTAGCAGCCGTTCCTTCTCCGCCGGCGGCAAGTCCAGCGAGGCGATGAATTCGCGCATGGCCTTGGCATCGATGGTCCGGCCGCGGGTGAATGTCTTCAAATGGTCATATCCGTTTGCTAGGCCGTGCGCGCGCATCACCGTCTGCACCGCCTCGCCCAGCACCTCCCAGGCACGATCCAGATCCGCCGCGACGCGCACCGTATCGAGCTCGATCTTACCCAGGCCCGCCGACAAGGAGGCGTAGGAGAGCACGCAGTGTCCGATCGCCACGCCCACATTGCGCAGCACGGTGGAGTCGGTGAGATCGCGCTGCATCCGCGATATGGGCAGCTTGTCGGCGAAATGTCCGAGCAGCGCGTTGGCCAAACCTAGATTGCCCTCGGCATTCTCGAAGTCGATCGGATTCACCTTGTGCGGCATGGTCGATGAGCCGACTTCGCCCTCGATCAGGCGCTGCTTGAAATAGCCGAGCGAGATGTAGCTCCACATGTCGCGCGCGAGGTCGAGCAGCACCGTGTTCGCGCGCATCAGCGCATGGCAGTACTCGGCGATCCAGTCGTGAGGTTCGATCTGAGTGGTGTAGGCATTCTCCTTAAGCCCCAGCGATTCGACGAATTGACGGCTGAAGCGCGGCCAGTCGACCTGCGGCAACGCCGCCACATGCGCATTGAAATTGCCGACGACGCCGTTCATTTTGCCCAAGATACCGACGCGCTCGATGCCGGCCCGCTGGGTCTGCAGCCGCGCGGCGACATTCGCGAGTTCCTTACCCACCGTGGTGGGGGTCGCGGTCTGGCCATGGGTGCGCGACAGCATCGGCGCCGCGGCATGGGTGTGCGCCAGCGAGACGAGCACTGCGCCGATGGCATCGAGCATGGGCAGGAGCAGCGTCGCGCGCGCGCGCTTGAGCATGAGCGCGTAGGCGAGATTGTTGATATCTTCCGAGGTGCAGGCGAAGTGCAGCCATTCGAGCTCGGGTTCGGCCGCGCCGCGCGCCTTGAGTTGCTCGCGCAGCCAGATTTCCACCGCTTTCACATCGTGATTGGTGCGCGCTTCGATTTGCTTGATGGCCGCCACGTCGGCATTCGCCGGATCATCGGAGAGGGCGGTGAGCAGATCCCGGGCCGCGCGCGGCAGCTTGGCGAGAGCGGCCGCGGCGGGACCTGCGGCGAGCGCCAGGTACCAGGCGCATTCCACGCGGACGCGCTCGCGCATCAGGCCGGCCTCGCTGAACACATGCCGGACCGCCGCGAGCTTGCCCGCGTATCGGCCGTCGAGGGGTGAAAGGGCGTCGGTTGCGGAAATGGCCATCGGAGGATGCGGTCCCTTTGAGTGTAGAATCCACAATATTACCGTAAACGACTGAACGCGGAGAGAGCCGCGATGACAGCAACCACTCGTGTCGAGCACGACAGCATGGGCGCGCTCGAGGTGCCGGCAAGCGCCCTATGGGGTGCCCAAACCCAGCGCGCCGTGCAAAATTTTCCACCCTCGGGTCTGCGCATGCCGCGGGCCTTCATTCGCGCCCTCGGGCTCATCAAGCATGCCGCGGCCCGCGCAAACACGGAGCTCGGCAGCCTGCCGCAGGAGATTTCGGCGGCGATCCAAGCGGCCGCGCTCGAAGTGGCCGACGGCCGCCATGACGAGCAATTCCCGGTCGATGTGTTTCAGACCGGATCGGGCACGAGCAGCAACATGAACGCCAACGAGGTGATCGCGACGCTGGCGGCGCGAACCCTGTCGAAGCCGGTGCATGCCAACGATCAAGTCAACATGAGCCAGAGCAGCAACGATGTGATTCCGACGGCGATCCACGTGGCCGCGGCGCTGCTGCTGCAGGAGCAGCTGCTGCCGGCGCTCGAGCGCCTGCGGGCGGTGTTGGGGCAAAGGGCCGCTGATTTTCGCGAGGTGATCAAGACGGGCCGCACTCATTTGATGGATGCCATGCCGGTCACGCTGGCGCAGGAGCTTGGCGGGTGGCAGGCGCAAATCGAGGGCGACGTGGCCCGCTTGAAGTCGGTAACGCCGCGTCTGCACCGGCTCGCGCAGGGCGGCACCGCGGTCGGCACCGGCATCAACGCCGATCCGAAGTTCGGCGCGGCGTTCGCACGCCGCCTCGCGGCGAGCACCGGCATCGAGTTTCGCCCCAGCGACAATTATTTCGAGGCGCTCTCGAGCCAGGACACGGCGGCGGAACTCTCGGGTCAGCTCAAGGTCCTTGGGCTGAGCCTGATGAAAATATCGAACGATCTGCGCTGGATGAACAGCGGACCACTGGCCGGCCTCGGAGAAATCGCGCTGCCGGCGCTGCAGCCGGGCAGCAGCATCATGCCGGGCAAGGTCAACCCGGTGGTGCCTGAATCCGTGACCATGATCGCGGCGCAGGTGATGGGCAACGATGCGACCATCACGGCGGCCGCGGCGTCGGGAAATTTCCAACTGAATGTCATGCTGCCCCTGATCGCCTATAACTTGCTGCAGAGCCTGGAGCTCTTGAGCATCGGCAGCCGCAACCTGGCCGACAATGCCATCGCCGGATTCACCGTGAACCGGGCGCGATTGGAAGAGGCGTTGGCGCGCAATCCCATTCTGGTGACGGCGCTTAATCCGGTGATCGGCTATGAACAGGGCGCAGCCATCGCCAAGCGGGCTTACGCGGAAGGGCGGCCCATTTTGGACGTTGCCGCGGAAATGACCCGGCTGAGTGTCGATGAACTGCGCCGCCTGCTCGACCCGAAGGCCTTGACCGAAGGCGGCATTCACGGCGCCGGTCCCAAAGATTGATGGAATCTCTTTACACGAAATCGCACATCCGCGAGGCTCTCGATCCGCAACCTTCCACGCCGGAGCAGGATTTGCAGTGGTTGGCCGGAGCATCCGAGGAAGTCCGCTCCAAGGTCCGCGCCTCCATATCCCCGGCACGAGTGCCCGCCGCCGTGCTCGTGCCCCTGGTGGAGCGCGACACGGGGTTGACGGTGCTGCTGACGCAGCGCGCCGAGACGCTCAAGGATCACGCGGGGCAAATCAGCTTCCCGGGCGGCCGCATCGAGCCCGAGGATGCGGATGCGTGGCACGCGGCGCTGCGCGAGGCCTACGAGGAAATCGGTCTGCGCGCGGATTACGTGGAGTTCGCCGGATACCTGCCGGATCACCACGTCATCACCGGATTTCGGGTGACCCCGGTGGTCGGCTTCGTCAAACCGGACTATCAGCTGCGGATCGCCGCCGCCGAGGTGCACGATGTATTCGAGGTGCCGCTCGACTTCATCCTGGACGCTGTCAATCATAAGTCGCGCCGGCGCACGTTCGCCGGTGTGACCATCGATGTGCACGACATTCCCTATGGCGACCGCAATATCTGGGGGGCCACCGCCGGCATGCTGATGACCTTCCGGCGCATGCTGCAAACCCGTCACGGAGCGTCCCGGTGAGCGGGGTCTTGGGCGATCAGGATCGGCTGCGGGAGTTGCTCGCCATCATGGCGCGACTGCGTGCCGCGGACGGCTGCCCCTGGGATCGGGAGCAGACGTTCGCAAGCATCGCGCCTTACACCATCGAGGAGGCGTATGAAGTGGCCGACGCGATCGCACGCGGCGACATGCGCCACCTCAAGGATGAGCTGGGCGATTTGCTGTTCCAGGTGGTGTTCCACGCGCGGATGGCGGAGGAGGCGAATCACTTCGACTTCGAGGCCGTGGCCGGAGCGATATGCGACAAGCTGCGGCGCCGTCACCCCCACGTGTTCGGCGCCGTCGGCCCGCTGACCGCGGCGGAACAGACCGCCGCTTGGGAGGAAATCAAGGCGGTCGAGCGACGCGCGGACGAACGCCGCGCGGGCGGCGGCGCGCCCCACGGTCATTTGGACGGCGTTCCGCAGGCACTGCCGGCGCTCATGCGCGCCTACAAGCTCAGCAAACGGGCCGCTCGGGTGGGATTCGATTGGGAGCACGCCGGCCAGACCGCGGACAAGGTCGCTGAAGAGCTCGAGGAGGTTCGCGCAGCCGCCGCCGCCGGTGCACCGGGGCAGGGGGCTGCATCCCGTGAGACCTTCGAAGAGATCGGCGATCTTTTGTTCGCCGCGGCCAACCTGGCGCGCAAGCTCGATGTCGATGCCGAGGCCGCGCTGCGTTCGGCCAACACCAAATTCGAGCGGCGATTTCGCGGCATGGAGTCCTTGGCCGCACAGCGCGGCCTGGTTTTTGCGGATCTGAATCTCGAGAGCCAAGAGAGGCTGTGGCTAGAAGTCAAGCGTGGCGAGTGACGGCGGCGTACTGCCGATTTCGGCGCGGCGCGAGGCGATCCTTACGGCCTTGGGCTCGAACCAGGTATTGATCGTCGCCGGCGACACCGGCTCCGGCAAGAGCACGCAGCTGCCCCAGTACTGTCTGGAGCTGGGACGCGGCGAGGGCGCGCTGATCGCGCACACGCAACCACGGCGGCTGGCGGCGCGTGCCTTGGCCGCCCGCATCGCCGAGGAAATCGGGCAGCCCGTGGGCGGCCGTGTCGGATTTCGCGTGCGATTCGCCGATCAAGTGTCGAAGGCCACACGTCTGGTGCTGATGACGGACGGGTTGCTGTTGGCCGAACTCGCATCCGATCCGGAGCTCAGGCGCTACGACACCATCATCGTCGATGAGGCACATGAGCGCACGCTGAACGTCGACTTGCTGTTGGGGGTACTCAAGCGCCTGCTGCCGAGCCGCCCCGAGCTCAAAGTAATCGTCACTTCGGCCACCCTGGACGTGGAGCGCATCTCGCGATTCTTCGGCGGCGCGCCCATCATCACCGTGAGCGGCCGCAGCCACCCCATCGAGGTACGCTACCGCGAGGCGCCGGACGATGAGGAGGATCCCGATTTGGGACTGGCGGTCCTCGAGGCGTATCGGGAAATCGCCGCCGAACCCGGGCAGATCGGCAGCGGCGACGTACTGGTGTTTCTGCCCGGCGAGCGCGAGATACGCGATGTCGGGGAACTGCTGGGGCGGGAAGCAGTGGGCGCGGAAGTCCTCGAGCTCTACTCGCGGCTGTCCTGGGAACAACAGAGCAAAATATTCCAGCGCGGCTCCCGCCGGCGCATCGTGCTGGCGACCAATGTGGCCGAAACCTCGCTGACGGTGCCCGGCATCCGCGCCGTCATCGATTCGGGGTTGGCCCGAATCAGCCGCTACAGTCCGCGCAGCCGCCTGCAGCGATTGCCCATCGAGCCGGTGTCACGTGCCAGTGCCGATCAGCGCAAGGGCCGCTGCGGGCGGCTAGGGCCGGGGCTGTGCATGCGGCTGTACGGCCAGGAGGACTTCGAGGCGCGCGCACCCTTTACGGAACCGGAAATACTGCGCACGAATCTCGCGGCGCTCCTGCTGCGGCTGGCCGCAGACGGCGTCGGCGCGGCGGAGGAGTTTCCATTCATCGACGCACCCGATTCTCGCGCGCTCGGCGACGGCTATCGGCTGTTGCAAGAGCTGCAGGCGCTGGATGACGATCGGCGCATCACGCGCCGCGGCCGGACTATGGCGCGACTGCCGCTCGATCCGCGTTTAGGAAGGGCGCTGCTCGAAAGCAAACGGTTTCACGCCGAAGGAGAGTTGCTCGCCATTGTCGCGGGCTTGAGCGTTCCGGACGTTCGAATTGCGGCGCTGGGCGGCGCTGCCGCCGGTGCCGCCCACGGCGCCGCCGAGGATCCCGGTCTCAGCGGCGCCTATGAAGACCCCAAGTCCGAATTCTCGGGGCTGGTCAAGGTGTGGAAGGCCTACCGCGCCGCGCGCGAGGGTCCGCGGCGCGAACTTAAGAGATGGTGCAAGGAACGCCGCTTCTCGCTGCTGCGGCTGTCGGAATGGGACGATGTCTACGCCCAGGTGACCGATCGCGCGGCCGAAGTGGGCATCGCGGCACAGCGCCAACCGGCCAGCTACGCGGGCGTACATCGGTCGCTGCTCGCGGGCTTTTGTACCGTGGTGGGGTCGCGAGGCGAGGAGGGCGTGTATCTCGGCACGCGGGGAGTGCGCTTCCATATATTTCCGGGATCGCCCCTGGTGCGGCGCCGCCCGCACTGGGTGATGGCGGCGAATATCGTCGAGACCTCGCGCGTGTTCGCGCGCCGCGTCGCGCAAATCGAGCCGCAATGGATCGAGTCGGCCGCTGCGCACCTGATCAAGCGCGAGTATCTCGAGCCGGACTGGGATGAGGAGCGCGAAGAAGTGACGGCGCGCGAGCGCGTGAGCTTCCTCGGGCTCACTTTGAGCGCCGGCCGCACGGTCAACTATGGGCGCATCGCGCCGGAGGAATCCCGGCTCATCTTCGCGCGCGAAGCTCTGGTGTATCAGCGGCTCAAGCGCAGGCCCGGGTGGCTGCTCGAGAACGATGCGGCGATTCGCGACGCGCAGCGCATGGAAGAACGCCTGCGTACCCGCGGCCTGCTGCACGGCGCCGAGACCTTCGTCGAGTTCTACGACCGCGCCCTGCCGCGCCAGGTCTCGAGCGGCGCGACGCTCGAGTACTTCACCCGGCATCTGTCCGAGGCCGATCGGCGTGCCCTCAACTTGGGGCCCGACCGCATCTTCGCGCAAGTCCCTGCGCCGGAGGCGCTCGCGCAATTTCCCGAGGTGGCTCAGGTCGATTCGCTCATCCTCCCGGTGGAGTACCGCTTCGCGCCCGGGGAGGCGCGGGACGGGGCGAACCTGCGGATTTCGATACTGGCGCTGCCCGAACTCACCCGCGCCGGGGTGGATGCCGCGGTACCCGGACTCGCCGAACCGCGAGTCGAGGCGCTGCTGCGTTCGCTTCCCAAGGAGGCGCGCCGCAATCTCATTCCCATCGGCGCAACCGCCGCGCAATTCATCGCAGCGAGCGGTGCGGCCGGCGGCAACGGTGCGGCGGATGCGCCGGCCCTCAAGGCGTGGCTGAAGGAATCCCGCGGGATCCCGGAATCCTTGATCCGATTCGATCTTGCGGCCGTGCCTCCGCATCTGATGCCGCAGCTGACCGTCACCGCCGATGGGCGGGACATCGCACATGGCGCGACTCTGGCGGAATTGCGCCGTGCAAGCGCTGCCCTTGCCCGCGCGGAACTCGATCGGCGGGCGCAGGCGCAGTACGCACCCCTCGGGGTTTGGCGCCGCTTCGAAATCGATGCACTCCCTGAGTCAGTGACGCTCGAGATCGAGCAGGGCACGGTGCAGGTGTATCCGACCTTAGGCTTGAGCAGCCGGGGACTCGAGCTGCGATACGAATGGTCGGCTGCCGAGGCCGAGCGCAGTTGGCGGCAGAGCGCCCCGCAGCTGGCGCGCAGCATGCTCGGGCCGCAGGCGCGCGACCTGGCCAAGATCGTCGCCGGCAATGCGGCGTTGCTGCTCGCCGCGAGTCCTTACGCCAGAAGCGAGGAGCTGACCGAGGCGTTGCTGCAAATGGCGTTTCGCCGCGCCTGCTTCGGTGATGCTGCCGCGCCGCGCTCCAAGGCCGCATTCGACCAAGCCGTCGACCAGGGGCGCGCGCGCTTGCATCCGAGCCTTGCGGAGATCACCGCCGATGCGCTGCGCTGGTTCGCCGAGGCGCGCAATGTCAGACGCGCGCTCGATGATCCGGGCTCCGCGCGATCGGCCGACGCCGCCCAGGAGAGCCATGAACATCTGCGGCGTCTGTTGGATGCCGCCGCCCTCGAATCCCTGCCGGCGGAGTGGCTGCGCCAGTTGCCGCGGTACTTGAAGGCGGAGGAGCGGCGCTGGCAGCGCAGCGCGGTCCGCGGCGGGGAGCCCGCGCACATGGCTCGTGAGCTACGCGCGCTGACGCAGCGTCACCTTTTCCTCGCGAAGCGGGCCGGCGAGGAGTTGCGTTGGATTCCGCAGCTGGACGAATTGCAGCACTGGATCGAAGAGTACCGGGTGTCGCTGTACGCGCAGGAGCTCAAGACTTTGGGCCCGGTATCGGCGGCGCGGCTCGAGGCGCGCGCCGCCGAGATCGAGGCCTGGCTCACACGTTGAAGCGAATACCCTGCGCGAGCGGCAACTGCGAACTCCAATTGATGGTGTTCGTCTGGCGCCGCATATAAGCCTTCCAGGAATCCGAACCCGCCTCGCGGCCGCCGCCTGTATCCTTCTCGCCGCCGAAGGCGCCGCCGATCTCGGCGCCCGAGGTGCCCAGATTGACGTTGGCAATGCCGCAGTCGCTGCCCTCGGCGGACAGGAACCGCTCGGCCACTTGCAGCCGGTCGGTGAACACCGCCGACGACAGCCCGTAGGGGACGGCGTTCTGGATGGCAATGGCCTCATCCAGGGTGTCGTAGGCGATGAGGTAAAGAATGGGCGCAAAGGTTTCGGCGCGCACCACCGCCATGCCGGCATGGGCGCGAACGATGGCCGGCTCCACGAAGTGGCCGGGGCGCGGTAGAACCTTTCCGCCGCACAGCAGTTCTCCGCCTTCGGACTGCGCGGCCGCGATCGCCGCCGAGTAGCGCGACACGGCGCCGGCATCGATCAGCGGCCCCATCAGCGTGTCGGCGCTCAAGGGATCGCCGATGCGGACCTGCGCGTACGCCGCGGTCAGGCGCCGTTCGAGTTCGGCGGCGCGTGAGCGGTGAACCAGCACGCGGCGAGTGGTGGTGCAGCGCTGGCCGGCGGTGCCGACGGCGCCGAAGACGATTCCGGGCACCGCGAGGTCGAGATTTGCGGTGTCATCGACGATGATGGCGTTGTTGCCGCCGAGTTCGAGCAGGCTCTTGCCGAGGCGCTCGGCCACGCGCACGCCGATTTGCCGGCCGACATGGGTCGAGCCCGTGAATGACACCAGCGCGACGCGACGATCGTCGACGAAGCGCATGGCGAGCTCGGTGCCCGCGTCGATGAAGATCTGGAAGATCGGCGGCAGGGAGTGGCGCTCCATCACTCGATTGCAGATGTGCTGCACGGCGAGGGAGCACAGCGCGGTCTTGGGCGAGGGTTTCCACACCGTGGCATTGCCGGCGATTGCCGCCAGAAAGGCGTTCCACGACCACACCGCCACGGGAAAGTTGAACGCTGAGATCACTCCCACCACGCCGAGCGGATGCCACTGCTCGTACATGCGATGCTGCGGCCGCTCGGAGTGCATGGTGAGCCCGTACAGCATGCGCGCTTGCCCGACCGCGAAGTCCGCAATGTCGATCATCTCTTGGACTTCGCCGTCGCCCTCGGCCTTGATCTTGCCGTTCTCCATGGACACGAGACTGCCGAGCGCATCTTTGTGGAGCCGCAACTCCTCCCCGAGAAGCCGCACCGCCTCGCCGCGCTTCGGCGCCGGCACCTGCCGCCAGGCGGCCGCCGCGGCAACCGCCGCCGCCATCACATGCTCGTAATCCTCGAGGGTGGCGCCGCGAACCTGCGCCAGCCGTTTGCCGCTCGCCGGATTGATGGAATCGATCAATGGCGCATGAGCGTGCTTGCTCCAGCCGTGGGTGCCGGACCAGGTTCCCGGGTTGACGTCGCGAAGGCCCAGCTCAGCCAAGGGGTCGCCGGCCGGTGCGTGAAGGGGGACGGTGGTGTGCTGCATGATGTTTCCAGTTGTCGGCCAATTCCTCGGGGGGCGCATTTTGACTTGGGTCGGCCGACAACGCTAGCATCGTCGGCATGTCGAAAAGCCCCGTCTTGACGAATTGGCATCCGGCCAGTTGGCACAGCCGCCGTGCGACCCAGCAGCCCAAGTACTCCGACCCACAAGCGTTGGAGCGCGTCGTCGCCGCTTTGAGCCGGCTGCCGCCCCTGGTGGTTTCCTGGGAAATCGAGGCGCTGCGCGTCAAGCTGGCGCAGGCGCAGCGCGGCGAGCAGTTTTTGCTGCAGGGCGGCGATTGCGCCGAGAGCTTCGAGGATTGCGAGTCCGATAATATCGCCAGGCGCCTGAAGATCCTGCTGCAAATGAGCCTGGTGCTGCTGCAGGGTTTGAAGAAGCCCATCATCCGCGTCGGCCGCTTCGCCGGCCAGTACGCCAAGCCGCGTTCGGCCGATACCGAAACGCGGGACGGGATCACCCTGCCGAGCTATCGCGGCGACAATGTGAACCGGCCCGGTTTCACGGCGGCGGAGCGCGAACCGGATCCCGAGCTGCTGCTGCGCGGCTACGAGCGCGCTTCGCTCACCTTGAATTTCGTGCGCGCGCTGATCGACGGCGGATTCGCCGATCTGCATCACCCGGAGTACTGGGATCTGGGATTTCTGCGCCACGCGGCGTTGCGCGATGCCTATCAGAAGATCGTCGACTCGATTGCCGAATCGCTGGATTTCTTCGAGTCCATGAGCGGGCAGCGCGTGCACGCGGCCACGCGCGGCGACTTCTATACCAGCCACGAGGGGTTGCACCTGCTCTCCGAGCAGGCGCAGACGCGCTACATCGAGCGGCAGAAGCATTGGTACAACCTGTCCACGCACATGCCGTGGATCGGCATGCGCACGGCCGACATCGACGGCGCTCACATCGAGTATTTTCGCGGCATCTCCAATCCCATCGGAGTGAAAGTCGGTGCCGCGATGAGCGCCGAGTGGCTGCAAGAGCTGGTTTCCGTGCTGAACCCTCAGAACGAGCCGGGACGGCTGACCTTCATTCATCGATTCGGTGTCAAGGACATTGAAAAGCATCTGCCCGGCATGATTCGAGCCGTGCGTGGCACCGGGTCCCAGGTGCTCTGGGTATGCGATCCCATGCACGGCAACACCGAGACCACGGCAGGGGGAGTTAAGACGCGCCGCTTCGACAATATATTGGGAGAAGTGGAGGCGGCTTTTCGCATCCACGAAGAGGAGGGATCCATGCTGGGTGGGGTTCACATCGAACTCACCGGCGAGGATGTGACCGAGTGCATCGGGGGCGCACGCGGACTGGCCGAGGCCGATCTTGCACGCGCCTATCGGTCGCAGGTGGATCCGCGGTTGAACGCCGAGCAGGCGCTGGAATTGGCGATGCTGATCGCCCGCCGAGCCGTCGCCAGCCGGCACCGACCTTGAGCCCGCGAAAGCCGCGGAGCGGCCGCCGCAGCCGGCGCCGGCAGGGGTGCAGCGCCTGGGCGCAGCGCCGGTGAGTGACGGTGTTAATTATCCTATAATTCAATTAGTTATAAGATATACCTAGAATCTCTCTGTAGCAGCGGCCGCGTTTTTTGCAAAGCCCGCTTGCCTCGATGCGTGCAGGTGCTATTCTGACCTTCAAACCTTTCCCGCCCCTAGAGATTGAGCGTCGCGAGGCCCTTGAGCTCGGACGCAGAAAATTAATAAATGACGAATTGCGAGGAATCTTTCGGGTCGCAATGAGTCTGACGAGTTCCATGCCCCTGCTGGGCGACGGTTGGGTTGCGCTCGGGTTAGTCCAAAGCCGCGCGCGATCGACGGCGGGCTACGCGGAGTTCCGCGTAGCCCGTTTTTTCTTCTGCTCTTTCGTGAACCGCTCCTCCCGATGAACAGCGCTTTCGATCCCGAGTGCCGGCGCTGCCCGAGACTCGCCGCGTTTCTCGATGCCGTGCGCGTCGCCCAGCCCCATTACTTCTGCCGGCCCGTTCCGCCGTTCGGCGACCCGAAGGCACCGCTCCTGATCGTGGGATTGGCGCCGGGTATGCACGGTGCCAATCGCACCGGCCGGCCCTTCACCGGGGATCACGCCGGAATATTGCTGTACCAGACCCTGCACAAATTCGGCCTGGCTACAGGCCCGGTCTCCGCCGCGGCGGACGACCCGCTGCGGCTCTTGCACACCCGAATCACTAATTCGGTGAAATGCCTGCCGCCGGCCAACAAGCCACTGCCGCTGGAAATCAAAGTGTGCAACGACTATCTACGCGCGGAGCTCGAACAGGCCCCGCGCCCCAAAGTCATCCTGGCGCTGGGAGCGATCGCGCATGCGGCGGTGCTGCGTGCCGGCGGCTTGGCCGGTAGCGCCCATCGCTTCGCGCACGCGGCCGAACACTCCCTCGGCAAGGATCGGGTACTGCTGGATTCCTATCATTGCAGCCGCTACAACACTCAGACCCGGCGGCTGACGACCGCCATGTTCGAAGCCGTCATCGGCAGGGCGCGGGAGCTCATCCACGCCCCAAGGGCTTAGATGAACGCGGCAGCGTTCGACGCCAAGGGGTATGTCGACAGCCTGCCCGGCCGGCCGGGCGTTTACCGGATGCTGGACGCACAGGGCGAGATTCTCTACGTCGGCAAGGCGCGCAATCTCAAGAGCCGGGTGGGGTCTTATTTTCAACCGAGCAACGTGCAGCCCAAGGTGCAGGCTCTGGTCGCCAAGACCGCGAGCATGGAAGTCACCATCACGAATTCCGACACCGAAGCGCTGCTGCTGGAATTCAACCTCATCAAGAAGCACCGGCCGCGCTTCAACGTGGTGCTGCGCGACGACAAGACCTTTCCCTACCTACACGTCGAAACCCAGCACGAATTTCCGCGCGTGACTTTCTACCGCGGATCGCGCAAGGAGCCCGGACGGTTCTTCGGACCTTATCCGTCGGCGGGTGCGGTGCGCGAAACGCTGCAGCAGATGCAGAAGCTGTTCCGCTTGAGGAACTGCGATGACACGTATTTCGCGAATCGGTCGCGGCCTTGCTTGCAGTACCAGATCCAGCGCTGCACGGCGCCCTGCGTCGGCCTGATCTCCAAGGAAAACTACGCGCGCGACGTGGATGCGGCCATCAAGGTGCTGGAAGGCCGCAGCGACGAGGTGAATCAGGACCTGGTCCGGCGCATGGAGGCGGCCGCGGAACTGCTGCATTTCGAGGAGGCTGCGCAGCTTCGCGACCAGCTGGCGAAGCTCAAATCCGTTCAGGCGCAGCAGATCGTCACGGCCGCCGCCGACCACGACGCCGACGTCATCGGGATCGCGGCCCGCGACGGAGAATACTGTGTCGCCTTGATGTTCATTCGCGCCGGCCGAAGCCTCGGCAGCACGACCTTTTTCCCCAAAGCGCCCTTCGCCGAGCTGCCGGAGGTGCTTGCCGCCTTCGTCGCCCAGTACTACCTCGAGCGAGAGTCGCCGCCGGAGATCATCGTGGCGCAGGACTTCGACGAGATGTCCGTGCTCGAGGCGACGTTGACGCAGCGCTCCGGCCGCAAGGTGCGCATCGCCTCGCAGGTTCGCGGCATCCGCGCACGCTGGCTGGAGATGATGCACGAAAATGCCGAACAGGCGCTCACCATGCGCGGCCTCGCACGCGCCGGCATCGAGTCGGGACTCGAGGATCTGCGCGAGGCGTTCGATCTTGCGGAAGTGCCGGGCCGGATCGAGTGCTTCGACATCAGCCATACCGGGGGCACGGACACCGTGGCGTCCTGCGTGGTGTTCGGCGAGGAAGGCCCGCTCAAGAGCGAGTACCGCTGCTTCAACATCGCGGGGATCCAGCCCGGCGACGACTACGCCGCCATGTATCAGGCGCTGACGCGGCGATACAAGCGGGTACGGGACGGAGAGTTCGCGGCGCCCGATGTGTTGCTGATCGACGGCGGCAAGGGGCAGCTCGCGGAAGCGGCCAAAGTCCTCGAAGAGCTGGGAATCAACGGCATAGCCTTGATCGGCGTCGCCAAAGGACCCGACCGGCGGCCGGGGCAGGAGCAACTGTTCTTGTTGGGCCGGGATGCGCCCACTATACTGGCTCCGGACTCGCAGGCACTGCATTTGATTCAGCGCGTGCGCGACGAGGCCCACCGTTTCGCCATCACGGGACACCGGCGCAAACGCGCCAAACGTCATAGCCAGTCGATACTTGAAACAATACCGGGCCTGGGGCCCGTCAAACGACGCGAGCTACTGAAACAGTTCGGAGGCTTGCAGGGGATCTTGCGTGCGGGCATCGAGGACTTCGTACAAATCCGCGGCCTGGGACGCGAGCTCGCCGAGGTAATCTATGAGCACCTCCACCCCGGGCGCTGACGGTCAGTCGTATTGGAATCTGCCCAATGCGCTGACCTGGCTGCGCATTCTGATGATCCCGGCCATATTCGCGCTGTTCTACTTGCTGCCCTTCCCATGGGCGGATCCCGCGGCCTGCGCCGCCTTTGCGCTGGCGGGAATCACCGACAGCTTGGACGGCTACTACGCGCGCAAACTGGGTCAAACGTCGCGCCTCGGCGCATTCCTCGATCCTGTCGCCGACAAGCTCATCGTGGCCGCCGCCTTGGTGCTCATCGTGAGCAGGGATCCCCGATGGTTCGTGGTCATCGTTGCGGTGGTCATCATCGGCCGGGAAATCGCGGTATCGGCGCTGCGCGAATGGATGGCGGAGATCGGCGCGCGCAGCCGTATGAAAGTGACCGTTCTGGCCAAGTACAAGACCATCATGCAGATCGTGGGGCTCTCGCTGCTGCTGTTCCGACAGAATCTGTTCGTGGTCATTCCGACCTACAGGCTCGGTTTGCTGCTGACGGCGATTGCGGCGGTGCTTACGCTCTGGTCGATGGTCCAGTACCTGCGCGTGGCATGGCCGGAATTGCGGGGCAGTTCAAGGCTTTAGCGTCATTCCGCAGCGGTTTTTTCTTGACTCCCGGCGAGGCGGCCCTACAATTGCGCCTCTCTATAGGGCGGGAATAGCTCAGTTGGTAGAGCGCAACCTTGCCAAGGTTGAGGTCGCGAGTTCGAGCCTCGTTTCCCGCTCCAAAATTTCTCGTGTCGTCAATGGCTTGCGGGAGCTCTCCCGCTAGAATGGGTTGAATTTGTAATTCGCCGACAGAACGAAATAGCGCCCGAGTATTCCCTCGTAATAGGTCGGCAGGCCGGTGTTGCCGCTGAACTGGCTGTTCGGCGGCACGGCCGGGAATGGGTACGGCGCCTGCCTGTCGAAAACATTGTCCACCACCAATTGAATCTTGAGATTCTTTATCGGCGTGACGCCGAGCGTGAGGTTGCTGACAAACCACGTGCCGACGCCGTTGTAGTAGGAATTGGTCGCGGGCAATGCGTTGTCATACACCGCCCTGCTGACGTAGCGCGTCTGCCAGAGCGCGAAGAAGATGTCCTTATTCCAGGTGAAATCTATGTTGCCGCGGTGCCTGCTGTTGCCGATGGTCCCCGGCAGCACGGTGACATCCTCGACACCCACGGCCTGGCTCAAATGATTCTCATAGAAGTCGTTGAGCGCTATATCGAGCTGCCCCAGCCCTCGCGGCAGATCAAAAGCGTAGTCCCACTGCAGCGTAATGCCGTTGAAATTCTCAAAGCCTTCATTGGCGTAACCCGTTTGCACCAATGTGATCTGCCCGTCGGCGCTGCGGCTGATCTTGCTGCACTCGGCATTGGGATAGGTCGGATTGTCGTAGCACGCATCGAGCACGTTGGTGGCGGTCAAATCCGTGATTGCATCTTCGATGTCGATGCTGATGTAGTCGATCGACAGCGTCATCTTAGGTAAAGGCCGCAGCACCACCCCGAAGGTGCGCGAGTCGGCAATTTCGTTCTGCAGCGAGGGATCGCCGGATACGGTGATCGGCTCGGTGAAGTTGAGAATATTCGAGGTGAAGGGTTGTACGATGCCGGCTTTGGCGCAATTCGCACGGCGCACCGCCGGATCAGGGCCGCTGTTGATCAAGGACTGGTCGCAGGGATCCTGCGCCGTATTGAACGCCTCCGAGGTCGGCAGGAACGCTTCGGTGACGGATGGCGCGCGGATCGAGCGCGTGTAGTTGCCGCGAAATTGCACAGCAGCCACCGGTTCCCATCGCAGACCCGCAGTCCAGGTCAACGCCTTGCCGGCCACCGAGTGATCAACCTCGCGTGCCGCACCTTCGAGTTCCAGACGATGCAGCGCCGGAATCGACTGTTCGGGTGAGACGATGGGTATCAGCAGTTCGCCGAACACCTCATTGGTCTTGAACGACCCCTCGAGAGGTCCGATCGGGATCGAATACCCGACACCTTGCTGATAGAACTGATCGGGCTCGAAATCTGCACTCTCCAGACGATTCTCGTAGCCGAAGGAGAACTTCAGCTTACCGGCAGGGAGCGAGAACAGGTCGCCGGTGACCGTGGCGAGCAGGTCGCGCTGAGTGAGCGTGGAGGTCGCTGAAGCAAGATCGGTCACGTAGGCATGGGCCGCGGGGCTGTAGATGTTGGAACCGAAAGGGTTGAACGGCGCGCAGGTGCTCGATTGCGTGGGCACGGGGGAATTGGTGTAGCCCGGTGCACAAATAATGGTGCCCCCGGGACCCGCGACGGCATTCAACGCGTTGGTGTAGTTTTGGAAATTGAGCGACGGAGAAATGCTGGAATTCTCGGTTCGGCCATAGTTGGCGGAGATCTCATACTTCAATTCGTGCTCCGGAATCGGAATCGTGCCGTCCAAGCCGATGACACCGCGCTTGGTGAGCTGATTCGCCGTCGTTGCGCCGTTGGCGATGTCCTGGTTCAGGCGCGCCAGATAGAACTGAGTGGTTTGTGCCGGGTTGCCCGGAATGGCGGCATAGGCATTCAAGTTCTGCTGAATCAGCGCCCGATCCGTGGCGGAGAGGAACGGGTTGTTGACGTTGATAATCAAATTGCCGGACGAACTTCCAGCGGGCGCGAACAGTGCCGTGTCGTACTCCGCCTGGCCTTCCGGGAATTCGGTGTGCGTCGAAGAAAACCAGGCTTCGCCGAACAAGCGCACATAGTCGTTGAAATGGAAGTTGCCCAGCAAGGTGGCGTTGATCCGCTCCTGCGGCGAGAGGATGGTGCCCAGGCGGGCAAAATCCAGCCCGTCGCCGCCCATGTTGAATACGCCCGATCCGTCCGGCGGCCCGAGCGTGTAAGGCGCTAATTTGCCCTGGTTGAACGATTGCAACTGCCCGGCGGCATTGTAGATGCCGATATTGGGAGCAAAGTTCAGATAGCCGTCGTCCACCATGGGCACGCCCGAGGTGCTGATGCTGCCCAAGCGCTGATTGGCGTACAGGGAGTACGCGTAGGGACTGGGATTGGCGTTTTGACTGAAGGCATTGTCATAGGCGAAGTCACGGCGATCGGAATTGAACAGTGCGTTTTGATTCGCAAGTTCGGCGCTCAAGGTGATGTTGCCGCGCTCGTCGGCAAAGTTCTTGCCGGCCAGCAAGCGAATGCGTGCTTGCCCCGCGTCGCCCTGGTCCGAAATGCCTCCCTGCGCATCGAAATCCAGGCCCTCGAAGTTGTGCTTCAAAATGATGTTGACGGTGCCGGCAATGGCGTCCGATCCATAGATAGGCGCGCCGCCCACGGCGATGGTTTCCACCCGATCGATCAGCATCGTGGGAATGACGTTGAGGTCGACTTGCTCGCCGCCGTTGCCGGTGGCGCCGAAAATGCTCGGCGAGTTCGCCGGGACAAAGCGGCGGCCGTCGACCAAGGTCAAGGTGCGTTGCGAGCCCAGCGAGAAGAAATTCGCGAATGATTGACCGACCCCGAAACTTGATTGCCCGCCGACCAAGCTATTGTCCGGCTCGCCGAATGAGGGCAGCTCATTCAGCGCGTCGATCACATTCGTGTAGGCGCGCTCGTCGAGGAATTGGGAGGTAATGACCTGGGTGGGCTGCAAGCGCTCGAGCTCGGGGCGAGCGATGCGCGATCCGGTGACCACAATCTCCGCAAGCTCGCTGCGCGAATCCGAATTCGGCGCCGTGGGTCCCGCGTCCGCGGCGGCGCTCGCCGCATGAACGTAATTCGCCGAGGCGGCCAGGCAACAACCGAGCAAAACCCGGGCGATTTGCTTGCCTAAGATATCCCCGCAACTCATTTTATTGTCGTCTGTGCGCACAGCGAAGTCCCTGCCGTTGCAAGGAATATTACATAGGTCGCCGAAGGCAGCAACGTGCCACACGATGGACGACCGAACGGCGGTCGCTATCCGGCAGAGTTCGATGGTTCTAGGATCTCGTGGAAACCTCTTTTGCCGTCAATGACTTGCGGGCATGGGGCGATTGGCTGGCTGATGCGGCCTGCTCGGCCTCACAAGCTGCCAGCGGCGCGTGTCGAGATGCCGGGAGTCGTATGGGCAGGGTCGCTCAGGGCGCCGACATGAATTTTCGCGATCTCAATGCGCACCCCCGAATCTGCGGCGAGCGAGCACGCTGTGCGGCCTGCATCTGTATGTATAATGACCCAAATTAACAATCCGCGGCCCGTAAGCCGTGGCATTCTGGCGACAGTTACAAAAAAAGGGGTGCAACGCCATGATCTTTGGAACATCGAGAAGCAAGCTCGCGCAGGCCATCGCGATAGCACTTGCAGTAGGGGTGGCGCTCGTCCCGAGCGCGTATGCCGACAGCGCGAGCGATACCGGGGATCAACTCCCCGAGGTGATCGTCACCGCGACCAAGCGCATCTCTACCGTTCAGGATACCTCCGCCAGCATCACGGCGGTGTCGCAACAAGACATCGTTGACCGCGGAATCGTGGACTTCAACTCCCTTGCCACGTCGGTACCCGGCATCTCCATGCGCACCAGCGGTCCGGGTCAGACCGAATTCGAAATGCGCGGCCTGAACTCCGCCGGCGGCAACACCTCGCAGGTTGGCTTCTACTTCGACGAGGTGCCGCTGTCGTCACCGGCCTCGGCGCAGCTCGGCAAGGAGGAGATCGACCCGACTCTCTACGATCTCAGCCGAGTAGAGGTGTTGCGCGGTCCCCAGGGCACGCTGTATGGCTCGAGTTCCATGGGCGGCACCGTCAAACTGATACCCAACCCCCCGCAGCTCGGCACTTTCGCCGCCTCGGGAGAGAACATTATCTCTGACACGGCATCCGGCGGCAGCATCAACCATGAGATCAACGGCATGGTGAACCTGCCGTTCGGCGATACCATCGCGCTGCGCATCGTCGGAACGGACAATTCCGACAGCGGCTGGATCAGCCGCAATGTCATCCAGGACGGCGCGGTCCCGGTCGACTCGGGGACCTTCCCGAACGTGACGCGGCCGGCCAATTTCTACACGGCGCCGCTCCAGGAGCAGATCAACGGCGCGAATTCCACGACCATCGATTCGGTGCGCATGTCGGTACTCTGGAAGCCCACGGAAAATTTGTCCATCACGCCGATGCTGATGTGGCAATTGACCCAGCAGGCCGCCCCTGATGCCGTGGACGTGAACGGCAATCCGACCCATCCCACCGCCCCGTCCTACAATGCTCACTGGGAGATCTACGATTCGGCAGAGCCGCAGCGCGACCGCTTCACGCTCGGGAGCCTGAAGATCGAATATCAGTTCGACGCCTTCTCGCTCACCTCCGCCACGGCCGACTGGAATCGCAACACACTGGTGTCGCAGGACAGCACGGAGGAGAACGCGGCGGCTCTCAGTGGTGCCGCGGGGCCCGGCTCCTTAGGGCAGTACGATTTTGCTATCTCGCCGACGGGCGTGCCGCTGGGCATCGGGCCGTCGGGCCCCGCGCCTAATGGACCCTCGGTGACCGAGAAAGACTTCACGCGCCAGATCAGCGAGGAGCTGCGCCTCACCTCGACCGGCACGGGTCGCTTCCAGTGGATAGTCGGCTACTTCTACCAGGATCTGTACTCCGAGTGGGACGAGTGGGCCATCGCACCGCAGGCAACGCCGATATTCGGCGGCCCCAATTTGTACGTGGACTTCCAGCCCCAGACCATCATTCAGAACTCGGAGTTCGGCGAGGCTTCCTGGCAGTTCACCCCCGACCTCAAGGCTACGGTGGGCCTGCGCCACTACCGCTACACTCTCAACCAGACGAATGAGGAGTACGGCGTGTTCACGGTGTACGGCGGCCAGGGAAACACCGTGCCGTACAACACCGCGGCGTCAAACTCGGCCAGCGGTACCAATCCGAAGTTCGATTTGAGCTACAACATCGACAAGGACTTCATGGTCTACACCACGATTGCCAAGGGCTTTCGTCTCGGGGGCGTGAACCAGCCGATTCCGGTGGCTTACGCCACGCCGGCCAACCTGGTCGCCAACTCTGTGACCTACGGGAACGAATGCGCTCTGCAGGCGAAACTGCTCGCCCAGCCCTGCAATCCCAACATCTTGCTGCAGGCGCCTTCCACCTTCTCCTCGGACTCGGTATGGAACTACGAGATCGGAGAGAAATCTTCCTTCCTCGACCGGCGGGTGATCGCCAATGTCTCGGCTTACTTCGAGCGTTGGAACAACCCGCAGCTTGCCACCAACCTCGCAGGCTTCGGCATCACCGCCAACGGCGGGAATGCGCGCATCGTGGGCGTGGAGGCGGAGTTCCAGGCGTTGCTGACCCGCGAGTGGGACCTCGGAGTGAACCTCGGCTACATCGATTCGAAGTTCACGGAGAACAGTGCCATCACGGGATTCCCCGACGGATATGCGGTGCCGGACATACCGAAGGCCACGGCGGCGGCGACGCTGCGCTGGAAGCACCCGGTGACGGATGACATTGCGCTGCACACATCGCTCGAAGGTGATTACGTAGGCACCCGAACCGATCAACCGTACGGCGAGACCATCACGCTCCAGAACATCGACAACTACCTGGTGCATCTGCCGGCATACGGGTTGCTCAACCTGCGTGTCGGCGCGGTCGCGAATCAGTGGTCCGCGTTCTTGTTCGTGAACAATCTCGCGAACAAGGAGACGGTGCTCGATCCGCAGCCGCAGATCGACCTGCAGATGAATGCCTATGTGCGTTACCTCGTGAATCGGCCGCGCACCACAGGTCTCGATGTGTCGTACAAGTTCCATTGATCCATCGTAAAGCAGTGGGTGCGCCCGGGCAGGCCGGGCGCACCCGTGAGGAACGGCCATATTTTCGAACTTCGCCGGCCTCGATTTGCAGGCCATGCCATCGCTTACCCGCGGCAAGGCGAAGGCACATCGCGCGCCGCTGGTGCTCGCCACCTCTGAAAGCCTGCGCGGCTACGGCCGAACCGTGGCGGAGTTTGCGCGCGAGCCAGTAACCATAGTCACCTGGCCGCGGCCGGGTTGGCGTCCGATAGTGGCGGGCACGGGCAACGAGGGTGGTATCGCCCAGGAGCTCTTCGTGATGGAGCGGCGAGGCGAGATCCAGCATGCCGTCAACCGGGCCGTTGGGCGAAGCTACGTTACCGGGTGGTTCTCCGATCCGGCGATCGCTTCGGAAGGACGTGCGGCGGCCGACACCAGCCGCATCTACACGCATGAAGCGAACTACCATCCTGATGGGGGCCAGGTTTTCTCACCGCGCGGTCGCGCCGCCTTCGTCGCGCTGCTCGCCAAACCCGGCGATGATGTGCAGCCCGCGGACTTCGTCGCTTTCTATTGCGACGGCTCGTTCGGCATCCATATCGATCCGGGCGTCTGGCACCAGCCGGTGTTTCCGCTCGGTGCGGCAGCCGACTTCGACAACAAGCAGGGGCGAGTTCACGCCTGTATCGCCGTGGATTTCATCAGCGAATTCGGTTGCTACCTCGAAGTGCCTTTGATGCCGCCGTGAGCGACTCTTCCCGCCACCCCTTTGCAGCCGAGCTCACTGCGCGGGCGGCACAGATCGGCGCGAAGATGCGCGAGCAGCAGGATCAGAGCGACGCCCGCGGTTACTACTCGGACGAGATACACCAAGAGCTCCTCGAGGGTGGTTTCTATCGCATCCTGCAGCCGCGAATGTTCAACGGCGGCGGGACCGACTGCGAAACCTATATTCGAGTAATCATCGAACTGTCGCGCGGGCACCCAGGCGGCGGCTGGTGCTACACACTCGCCTCATCTCATTCCCTGGTCGTCGGCGCACACTTCGAGAAAGAGGTGCAGAGCGAGCTGTTCGGCCCGGAGGGGGACTTTCGCGCTGCATTTGCAGCCGGTCCGGCAGGGACTCCGACCTTCGAGCGTCGCGACGGAGGCTACCGCGTAAGCGGCGTGTGGGCATTCGCGTCGGGAATTCCCGTGTGTACGCATTTTCTGGGCGGGGCCTTCATTCCCGGTGTCGGCGGCGCAGTCATGCCGCTGACCTTCGTGGTGCCGCGTTCCAGCGTCGAGGTATTGCCGGACTGGGGCGGCAATTCGGCCATGGGAATGCAGGCGAGCGGCTCGAACAGTGTGCGCCTGAACGGGGTGTTCATTCCCGACCGCCACATCATTCCCTCGCCGGTGGGTCTGTTGAGCACCGACAACCTGCCCGAAGGCACGCCGGGTACGCGACTGCACGGCGAGGGGGTGTTCCTCGGCATCATTTTCGGCTGGTTCAGCTGTGAGTTCGGCGCCATCTTCACCGGCGCGGCGCGCGCAGCGCTGGAGGAATTCGAGCGATTGCTGCGGGTGAAACCGATGTTGTTCGATCCGCAGCGCACTCGAATGCACGATCCGGAGCTGCAGAGGATATTCGGCGAAGCACTGTGTCGCGCCGATGCCGCCGAGGCCCTCACCTTGAGTGCCACCCGCCTGCACCTGGAGCAATGTGATCGATGGATAAAAGAGCGACAGCCCATCAAGGCCGCAGACACCCTGCGAGTGTGGGGAACGGCGCGTGAAGGCTGCCGCGCCGCCTGCGAGTGCGTGGAGATGCTGTTTCACAGCGCCGGCGCATCGGGTGCGAAGACCGGAGATCGGCTGCAGCGCTACTTCCGCGATGTGCAGATGTACCGCATCCACTTCCAATCGCAGGCAGTCACGCCGATGCTGCGGGCGCAATTGCAGTTGGGTACCGAAGTGCCGCTGCCGTTTCGCGCCGCTGCCGCGCGCCCAGCGCCGCGCTGAGTTCAAAGGTATCCAACTTTCGAGAGGCCATCGTGAATTTTTCGAACCCCGCAGTTGATCAAGTATTCGCAGAATATGAAAAGCGCAACACCGATGAACGCGCAAAGGCCGCCTCCCTGGGCAGCAAGCTATTCGAGCACCGCGATGAGTTCCTGCTACCCGTGGGCCGCGAAGTGGGTTGGGTTCTCCACAGCCTGATCCTCGCCAAGCGTCCCGCGCGCGTGCTGGAGCTGGGAACGAGTTACGGATATTCAACCCTGTTCCTGGCCGACGCGGTGACGCAGGTGGGCGGAACACTCATCACCATGGATCTGGCCGACTACAAGCAAGCGGCGGCGCGTGCGATGATCGAGAAGGCAGGCATCTCCGCCGTCGTGGATTTTCGGCTCGGCGACGCAGTTGCATTGATCAACGCCGATGCGGGGCCATTCGACTTTGTGCTGCTCGATATTTGGAAGGACTTATACATTCCCTGTCTGCGGGCCTTGTACCCAAAGCTGGCCGACGAGGGAATCATTGCCGCGGACAACATGATTGAACCCGCCGTGGTCCGCGAAGACGTCAGAAAATACCGCGCCGCCGTCGCCTCCCTGCCCGGTATGCAGACGACGCTGCTCCCGATCGGCAGCGGGATCGAGCTGTCGGTCAAGTGGTCACCCGCGAACAAGAAGCTGTGAGCTCGCCCGCGGACCCAGCCCGGAAAGGCTGGGGTGCGCCGCTTTCGTCAGGGCTGGCCGCCGGCCGGTTTGGCGGGCGTGCCGGGCATCGTGGGCATTTGCATTTGTCGGCAATTCTCGGGATGAGTAAAAAGTGACGGGTCGGGTTCGGCCAAGCTCACGTCCTTATACTCAATTGTCATGGAGCCGTGGCTGGTCTGCGTCTCGACCTTGATTGGGAACCCGTTCAGGTCCTGCGCTTCCCAAACCTTCATGGTGGTGGACTGCCCGGCACGGGGGCCGCTATGTGGAGTGACTGTCAAGTTTTCTACCTTACAGGCATGCCCATCCACGGTGTCAGTGCCCGCCGATGAGCGTTCGATCGTGGTATCCGCAGCCTGGGCAAAGGGATTCTCCTGCCCTTGCACAGTCATCTGCATACACATGCCTGCGCCGATCACCATGTAAGTGGTATGTTCAGCGGTGTCGATGAGGCTGTAACCGGCACCGCCCGGCAAAGTGGTTCTGATCTTGGTCCCGGAGCGGTAGATTTTTGCCTCGGCACGCCCCTGGGACGCCTTTGATGACATTCCGCTGATCACGAAGGTGGCGGAGAAAGTCTTTACAGCTTCAAAAGGATTCTGTGCCCGCGCGCTCATCGCCATGCACGTGATCATGAACCCGCTCGCCACGATATGAAGATTGCGCACCGCGCTTTTCTCCTCTGCACGTTTATTCTTTCATCGTCTTCCGAGGACGCGCTGAGTGTACCTCTATCCCTAGGTTATGTCGCATCCGGGACGCTTTCGCGCCCATCGCGAGTTGTCGCCTCCAGCGGGACACGATTCGGCCGATAACCCGTACGGGCGGGGCACAGACCAGGTGCCTATGGTCGCGGAGTACGGATGGCGAACGGTTGTATGTGTCAGGCGCGCAGCGTCGCCCTCCTGAATCGGCTGCGGATTCGCGGTTTGCTCGCGATTCTACTCATTGCCGTCTGCACGCCTGCGCCGGCTCTCGAACCGTCGCTGCAGCCGAGCCAGTACGTTCTCGACAATTGGCAGATTCCTGAAGGACTGCCGCAGACCTCCGTTCAAGCGATCGCGCGAACGCCGGACGGCTACCTGTGGGTCGGTACCCAGGAAGGACTGGCGCGCTTCGATGGGGTCCGGTTCACGGTGTTCGACAGTAGCAGCGAACCCGCAATCCCCAGCAAGTACATTACCGTCTTGTTCGTCGACCGTGCCGGGCGCCTGTGGGTTGGAACGCGGTCCGGCGTCGCAGTACTCGAGAACGGCCGGTTCAAGCCGCTGAAGATAATGGAGGGATTCGCGCACGCGTACGTGCATGCAATCGCCGCCGGTGGAGCCGGGCGTTTATGGGTGGGAACCGAAGACGGCCTGTTCGAGGTCGGCGGCGCGAGCATCCACTCGTTCGCCGCGTCGAGCGGGCTGCCGGATAGCCGCATCCGAGCCTTGCACGAGGACCACGACGGCGTGCTGTGGGTAGGCACGGGAGCGGGTCTGCTGCGCTTTGACGGCAGGCACTTCGAGGCAGTGCCCCTGGGGGAGGGGAGCACGGAGGTGCCCGTCACCGCGATACACGAGGACGCCGACGGCACGCTGTGGATGGGAACCGCCTCCGGGGCGCTGTATCGCGGTACCGATCATCATTTCGATGTGGTGGCCAAACCGGGGCGTCTCGGCTCAGTCGTTCGCGCGCTCACGCGCGATCGCGACGGCAATTTGTGGATGGCTACCAACGGCGGCGGACTCGTGAGGTGGCGCGACGGCAAGTTCAGCACGCTGGCCGGAAATCTGTTTGCCTCGAGCGATTTACATTCACTGCTGGAAGACGATGAGGGAAGTCTGTGGATCGGCAGCCATGGGGCCGGGTTATTGCGGTTGCGTGATGGAAAATTTGCGACCGCGGGCGAACCCGAGGGTCTGCAGGGCAACCTGACCTGGACCATCGCGGCGCGCAGCAGCGGCGGCCTCTGGGTCGGATCGGACGGCGGACTCAGCATCTACCAAGACGGCCGATTCAAGCACGTTGCCGGACCGCGCGGTCACGATCGGGTCGCGGTGCGTGCGGTGCTCGAGGACCGGCAAAAGGTCCTGTGGGTGGGCACGGAGGGCGCCGGCGCCTATCGACTCGACCAGGACGGCATGACCTTGTTCAACCGGCACAACGGCTTGTCCGGGGACACGGTGAAGGCACTCATCGAGGACCGGCAGGGCCGCATCTGGGTCGGTACCAACGAGGGTCTCGACGTCATCGCCGGAGGCAAGATCACATCGATGCAGTCCCTGCTGGGCACGTCCGGTCCGACTTCGGTCCATCTCATTGCGGAAGATCGGGCAGGGAATCTGTGGGTGGCGACCCAGACCCAGGGTTTGTTCATGATCGATGCGCACGGCACCCACCACCTCGGTATGGCCGACGGCCTACCCAGCGATTGGGTCATCGCCATCCACGAGGACGATCGCGGAACTGTATGGCTCGGCACGATCGACGGCCTTGCACTGTGGCGCGACGGCAAGCTCATTTCGCTGACGCGCTCCGGCGGCCCGCTACGGGAAACCATCATGCAGGTGCTGGAGGACGATGCGCACCAGATCTGGCTCACGACCAACAAGGGTCTGGTGTCCGTATCGCGCGACGAGCTCGATGCCCTGGCAGCCGGCGGGACCCGCGCACCGGAGTTTCACATTTACGGTATCGCGGACGGCTTGCGCACGGCCGAATTCGCCGGAGGCAATACCGCCGCGGGTTTTCGCTCGCAGGACGGCATGCTCTGGTTTCCAAGCATTCGCGGCATCGTGCGCGTGGATCCCACGCATATTCGAACCAATACCTTGGCGCCGCTCGTGCACATCGAACAGGTTGCCGTCGATGGAGTGCCGCTGACGCTGACGGACGGTGCGCAGGTTGCTCCAGGTCCGCAGCAATGGGAATTTCACTACACTGCGCTCAGCCTCCTGGCGCCGCGGCGCTCGCTGTTCAGGTATCGACTCGACGGCTTCGACAAGGGCTGGGTCGATGCGGGCCACCGCAGAACCGCCTACTACACCCGGCTCCCGCCGGGGACATACACCTTTCGAGTAATCGCCAGCAACAACGATGGAGTCTGGAGCGACGCCGGCGCGAGCTTTCGCTTCACCCTCAAGCCGCACTTCTTTCAGACAATATGGTTCGACCTCTTGTGCGCGGTCGCCGTCGTGGCCATCGTCGGCGCGTGGTATCGACTGCGGGTGGGGCGGCTCAGGCATCTGGCCGGCGCTCTGAGTGAGCAAGTGACGTTGCGCACGGCTGATCTCGAGCTGGCCAACGCCGAACTGCGGCAGGCCAAGGAGCGGGCCGAACGTGCGGACAAGGTGAAGTCCGAGTTCCTCGCCAACATGAGCCACGAGATCCGCACGCCGATGAACGGCGTGATCGGCATGACAGATCTGTTGCTCGACACCGATCTGGACGGAATGCAGCGTGATCACGCGGAAACGATCCGCGACAGCGCCGCCGGCCTGCTGACCATCATCAACGACATCCTCGACTTCTCGAAGATCGAAGCCGGCAGGCTGGATCTCGAGCGGATCAACATGGACTTGCGCGGCATCGTGGACGACGTCGCGCACTTGCTGGCGAATCAAGCCCATTCGAAGGGGCTCGAACTGATCACCAACGTCGATCCGCTCCTGCCCGACCGGCTGATCGGCGATCCGGGCCGCATGCGGCAGGTGTTACTCAACCTCGGCAGCAACGCGATCAAGTTCACTCGCGAGGGTGAGGTGACGATCGACCTGCGGCTCGTTTGCACAGATGCGGTCAGCACGACGATTCGCTGCGAAGTGCGCGATACCGGCATCGGAATCCCGGCCGAGCGCCTCGAATCACTGTTCCAGCCGTTCTCGCAGATCGACGCATCGACAACCCGACACTACGGCGGTACCGGCCTCGGATTGTCGATCGTGCGCCGTCTGGTCGCGCTGATGGACGGCGAAACCGGTGTCGAAAGCGCCGTACGATCCGGCTCGTCGTTCTGGTTCACGGCGCGGCTCACCAATTCGGCCGACATGTCCGAAATCCGACGTTTCGATGCGCACACACTCAGAAATCGGCGCGTATTGATAGTCGACGACAACGCCGCGAACCGCGAGGTGCTCGACGTGCAGCTGACCCACCTCGGCATGACCCCAACCTGCGTTGACGGCGCCGAAGCGGCACTGCGGGCCCTTCTCGCCAACGTCGAGGTGCAGCTGCCTTTCGATGTGGCCGTGCTCGACCATGTCATGCCGGGATGCGACGGGTTTGAGCTTGGCCGCCGGATCGCGAGCGACGAGCGGTTCAAGGCGACGCGGCTGGTTCTACTCTCGCACGCCTGGGGTATCCGCAAGCCCACGGACCTCGCCGAGTTGGGATTTGCGGCCTATCTTCTCAAACCGGTCTCGCAGCGCGATTTGTGCGATTGCCTGGCCCGCGTCATAGCGGTGGACGCGGCGCAATGGCATGGGCGCACTCAACCCATTGTGGTCGCCGAGCGAATTCGGGATGCGTTCAGCGAGCGGCGCATCCTGCTGGCCGAGGATAACTTGGTGAACCAGAAAGTGGCGCGCGGCACGCTGGAGAGGATGGGCTACAAAGTCGACGTTGTCAGCAACGGCGCCGATGCCGTTGCCGCGTGGGAGACCGAGCGATACCAGGCGATCCTGATGGACTGTCAGATGCCGGTGATGGACGGCTACCAGGCGGCCCGGGAAATCCGTATGCGCGAGCACGGCGCGGAGCGCGTTCCGATCATCGCGCTGACGGCCGACGCGATGAAGGGTGCCGAACAACAATGCCGCGACGCCGGTATGGATGATTACCTGACCAAGCCGCTCGATCGCGTGCGGCTGGGCGAGACAATCGGTCGATATCTCGTGCCGCCGGGCCCGGGATCCGAGATCGGGGAAAACATCCACCGTTTGCCTGAAGGGCGGATCGATTCCGCTGCTCCTGTGGAGTGGGAACAATTCATGAGCACGATGGACGGCGACCAGGAGTTCGCACGAGAGTTGGTGCGGGTGTTCATCGAGTCCGGCGATGCGGCGCTGCGCGATATCAGTGCCGCGCTCAGCTGCGGGGATCTGGCGGCAGTCGGTTGCGCGGCGCATTCATTCAAGGGCTCGAGCGCGAGTATTCGCGCTCAATCAGTGAGTGCGGCAGCCGCCCAGCTCGAAGAGGCTGCGCGCGCCGGGGTTACCGATCGGCTATCGCAGCTTGAAGAGGATTTACGACGGGAAGCAGGACGGGCGATGGATTATTTGCGCGCACGGCGGGCCTAAAGGCCTTGATCAGCGATGCACCATGATCCGCGACCCGGGGAAGTCGAAGCAGACGACGTGGTTCGAAAAGAAATCGCCGCCGACGAAGCCGTCGGTGCCGCCGAAACTCAAGTGCTCCAGGGAAACGATCTGGGTGGACACGGTTGCATGCAGGTCATCAGCGGTCTTTTTCCTGATCACACCGCGCGCTGCGCCTGTCACCGACCGTGCCGTTTGTGAACGTCCGCCGCCGCCATGAGCTGCCGCCGCGGTTTTGAGCTCACTTCCTGTTGATTTCGACGTTCTCTTTGTTGCCGCTATTGGCGACCGAGATCATGATGCCGACGCCGAGCAAGATCGCGACTCCGATCAAAGTCCATGTGGTGCCGATGCGTTGCAGAACACCCAATTTCCAGAGCGCGGCCAAGACACCGGATCAGC
>Ga0209274_10000073_pt1 | contig 95974 bp, 91 predicted proteins | sample HubBroMetageREF1_FD_188343 | JGI IMG/M metagenome (GOLD analysis project Ga0209274, IMG submission 188343) | Reference soil microbial communities from the Hubbard Brook experimental Forest, New Hampshire, USA - Hubbard Brook CCASE Soil... | ecosystem: Environmental > Terrestrial > Soil >...
CATGGTCGACAAGCTCGCCCGGGAAATCGACATGCCGGCCGATTGGCGGCTCTGGGAGGAAGAGGACTGGGCCAAGGAGGAGATCCGGACCCGGCCGCCGGGCTCGGGCTATCTCGATTTTCCCTTCAGTCCCGAACGAGAGCACGAGTTCGACATGGTCTGGGACTGCGACCCGCCCTTCGGTTCGATCGGCACCTTCGACCCCAAACCCAACCCGCGCGGATACTTCGCCCGGCCCGGTCCGAACCGACGGCCGCTCTGACCCGAGGAGACGAGGGAAAATGATGGGCGTGACCCATCCCGGCCAGCCTGCCGTGCAGGAGGAGTCGGCTTTTCCAGCCGACTCCGTTGGATCCGGCATCGCCCTTGTCGCGACCCGACGAGTTTCGGCTGCCCTCGTGTCTCAGCGGGGCGAGGCCGGCACGGCGAATCCAACGGGCGGCTCGCCGGCCCGGGCGCGGGACGCCATGATCCGGTAGGCGGCCTCGAAGTGGCGGGCATAGCGTTCGGCGTCGAACAGCGGCGAGGTCCGGCACCGTCGGGTGATCTCGGCCCGCAAGCCCGCGAGCCGCACCGGGTCGCAAGCGAGATCCCGGGCGAGGACCTCGTAGCCGGCGAGATCATGGGCGATCAATTCGGGGAGGCCCAATGTCGCGAGCATGCTCCCCGCCGTCCGCCCGATCAGCGTCCGCCCGGCGCAGGTGACGATCGGCAAGCCGGTCCAGAGCGCATCGCTGGCCGTCGTGTGCGCGTTGCAGGGCACCGTATCGAGAAACAGGTCGGCATGGGCATGCCGGGCCAGATGGTCGGCGAGCGGGACGCGCGGGGCGAAGACCAGCCGCGCCGGATCGAGCCCGGCCCCCCCGTAAGCCGCGCGCAGATTGCGCTCGGTTGCTTCGTGGTCGCTCAGCAGCCAGAGCACGCTGCCGGGCACCGCAGCCAGCAGCCGCACCCACACCGCGAAGACATCGGGCTTGACCTTGTAGGTGTTGTGGAAGCAGCAGAAGACGAAGCCGGTCTCGGGCAGGCCGCACTCGGCCCGGCTCGGCACCGCGGCGCCGGCCGGGCGGAGCGCATGGTTGACGAAATAGCATTCCGGCAGATGGACGATCCGCTCGCTGTACCAGGGCTGCTGGTCTTCGGGCAGGACGAAACGATCGGCCAGGAAATAATCGATGAAGTCGGTGCCGCCGCTGCCGGCATAGCCCAGATAGGCCACCTGGACCGGCGCCGGCCGGGCGGCGAAGATGCCGAGCCGGTTGCCGCGGCTGTGGCCGGCCAGATCGATTGCGACATCGATGCCGAGGGCATTGATCTGCCGGGCGATTTCGGCGTCGCCGGCGCCCGCGACATCGATGAAGCGGTCGAAGCTGGCGGCAATCTCGCGCCGGGCCTCGCTGCCGTCGTCGGGGCCGTAGGAGATCCCGAAAACTTCGAATTGGGCGCGGTCGTGTCGCCGGATCATCTCGCCGATGAGCTGAGTCATCGGATGCACCCGGAAATCGGCCGAGACATAGGCGATCCGCAGCCGCGGCCCCGGCGGCGCATAGCGGAACCCGCCGTCGCGCCGGCGCAAGCCCCGGCGGGTCAGGTAGTTCTTGGTGTTCAGCAGCTGTTCGGCCGCTCCGTAGTTCCGATTGAGGCAATAGAACGGGCCGATGGCGAGATCGCCCTGCTGCAGATGCCGGTCGAGACGCTGTTCCAGCGCCGCCACGGCCGCCCAGTCGCAGCTCATATCGGCGACGGCGAGGGCCAGAGACAAGGCGTCCTGGTGCGCCGGCACGAGATCGAGGGCGCGGGTGAAACAGGCGAGCGCCTCGTCGCGCCGGCCCAGTTCCATGAGCGCCAAGCCCAGATTGTAATGGGCGTCGGCCGTATCGGGCGCGATCGCCAGCGCCGCCCGGCAGCTCGCCGCCGACTCTTCCAACCGGCCTGCACCACGCAGACAGGCGCCGAGATTGACCAGCGTGTCGATCGAGTCCGGCGCCAGCCCCAGCGCCTGGCGCAAGGTGGCCAGCGCCGGCTCGAACCGTTTCAGCTCGGCCAGAACGAGCCCCAGATTGTTCAGCGCCTCGAGCGAGGAGGGATGGATCGCCAGCACCCGCCGGTAGCTCTCCGCCGCCGCTTCGATCTGGTGCAGGAGGTGCAGCGCGTTGCCGCGATTGAGCCACGCCCGGGCGTGAGCGGGAACGAGCGCCAGTGCCCGATCATAGCAGGCGACGGCTTCGTCGAGCTGACCGAGCCCGCTCAGGACATTGGCGAGATTGTAGTGCGCATCGACATAAGTCGGCGACAGTTGCAAGGCGGCGCGATACGCTGCCGCCGCCGCGTCGGGCCGGCCCAGGGATTTATGAGCGTTGCCGAGATTGAAATGAGCCTGCGGCAGGATCGGATCGAGCGCCAACGCCCGCTGGTAGCTGGCCACGGCGGCCTCGAGTTGCTTCGAGGTCGCCAGCGCATTGCCGAGATTGAGATGGGCATCGGCGAAGCGGCCGTTGATCGCCAGCGCTTGGCGGATGAGGCGGATGGACTCGCCCGCCTTGCCTTGGGCCAGGCGCAAGATCCCGAGCAAATGCAAGGTGTTGAAATCGCGCGGGCTGCGCTGGAGGACGCTCAGATAGCGCCGCGCCGCCTCGTCCAGCGCACCCGCCTGATGCAGCGCCACGGCTTCGGCGAACTGGCTCTTCTTGTCGGCACCAGCGGTCATGGGCTCGATTGCTCCGAGGCGAGCGGTCGCGGGCGGCCAAATTACCCACGCCGCCGCCCTGCGGCAAGCGGCGGGCGCGGGACCCATTCGCGGGCCGGTCGCCAGACTCCGCTTGCCGCGGCCTCGAGCCGGGGGTTAACTGGGCCCTGCAAGCGGAGACTGTCACCATGGTCGATCTCGACCTCTATCTCGCCCGGATCGGCCATCGCGGCCCGATCGCCGCAACCGAAGCTTGCCTGACCGACCTGCACGAGGCCCATGTGGCCGCCATCCCGTTCGAGAATCTGGATGTCGTGCTGGGTCGGGAGATCCGGCTCGACCTGCCCAGCCTCGAGGCCAAGCTGGTTGGCGATCGCCGGGGCGGCTATTGCTTCGAGCAGAACAGTCTCTTCAAGGCCGTGCTCGACCGGATCGGCTTCGGGACCCAGATCCTGACCGCGCGCGTGCGCCTGGGCGGCGGCGGCATCGGCCCGCGCTCGCACATGCTGCTCAAGGTCGACACTCCGGGCGGCGCCTTCCTCGCCGATGTCGGCTTCGGCGCCTCCGGATTGCTGCAGCCGATCCCGCTGCTGCCCGACATCGTCCATCATGTGCCGGGTGCTGCTTTCCGGCTGCGGCGGGAGTACCGGGAATGGGTCCTCGAAGCCGATATCGGCGCCGATGCGTTCTCCGACTGCTACGCCTTTACCCTGGAACCGCAATATCCGATCGATATCGAGGTAGCGAACCACTTTTGCGCGACCCACGCGAGTTCGCATTTCCGCCGGACGGTCACCGCGCAGCTGACGCGCAGCGACCGCCGCCTGGTGCTGCGCGGATATCGCCTCGAAATCCGCCGCGGCGATGCGGTCGAAATCCAGGAGCTCGCGGGCGAATCCCAGCGCCTCGACCTGCTGGAACGCGAATTCGGCCTGCATTTCCCAGCCGAGACGCGGTTCGACCGGTTCATTCCATAGGCAAACCGGCATTCTCCTTGCGGGGGCCGGCGGAGACACCATAAGTTCAGCAAAAGACTCCACAATTTTTCGGAAAGTCCCGATGGCCGATGACACGGTAGTGCGGCCCCGCATACCGATGACCCAGGAAGAGCTCGATACGGCGCTGAAGCGGCACGAGCTGTACCGGGCCGCCCGGCCCGGCGGCCGGCGCGCCTTGCTGAGCTATCGCGACCTCTCCCGCCTCGATCTGCGCGGCCGCGACCTGACCGATGCCGATTTGACCGCCGCCGATCTCTCGGAGGCCCAATGCGCCGGGACCGTCTTCAATGGGGCGGCGATGTTCGGGACCAATTTCGCCAAGGCCGATCTGCGCGGCGCCAAGCTGATCCGGGCCGATCTGCGCGGCGCCAGCCTGCGCGCGGCCGACCTCACCGGCGCCGACCTGTTCGATGCCGATCTGCGCGACGGCACCATCGCCCAGCGAACGCGCGGCGGCGATCTCAAGACCGTGGTGATCGACAGCGCCGCCTCGAACCTGGTCGGCGCCAGGATGGTCAATGCCAACCTCTCCCAGGCGCGGCTCTCCGGTGCGGTTGCCCAGCACACCGATTTCAGCGACGCGCTCATGCGCAATTGCAAGCTGGTGCGCACCGATCTGCGCAACGCCGTGCTGAACGGTGCCAATCTTGAAGGCGCCGATCTCAACGGCGCCGATCTGCGCGGCGCCAGCCTCAGGAACGCCATCCTGACCGGCGCCGATATGGGCATGGTCGAGACCGCCGGCGCCGACATGACCGGGATGATGACCGACCGGATCGCCGGCAAATCCATCAACACGCTCGATGAATCGATCGAACTGCTGATCCACAAACACGAGCTGTTCGTCGCCAGCGACGGAGCCGAAGGCAAACCGCTCGATGTCAGCGATTTCGACCTGCGCAAGACCCATGGCTGGGTCGGCGCCAAACTGACCATGCTCAAGGCCAATCGGGCGGTGCTGGTCGGCATGGATCTGGAAGGGGCCGCCTTGCAGGCGGTCCATTTCGAAGGCGCCGATCTGCGTTCCTGCCGGCTGGTCAAGGCCGATCTGCGCGGCGCCAATCTGACGGCTGCGCGCCTCAATTTCGCCGATCTGCGCGAGTGCAATCTGGGTACGCTGCAACTGGGCAAGGATCGCATGCTGCCCAGCCGGCTGGAGCGGGCGGAAATCCGCCTCGCCGATCTGCGCGGCGCCAATCTGCGCGGCGCACGGCTCCACGCGGCCGATCTGCGCGAAAGCAATCTGAGTGCCCTCGCACTGGGCAAGGATGGCTGGCAGCCGAGCCGCCTCGACCTCGCCGATCTCAGCCATGCCGATCTGCGCGGCGCCAATCTCCGCCGCGCCAATTTCTCCGGGGCGGATCTCTCGGCTGCCGATTTTACCGGCACCATCAACGATGGGGCGGATTTCACCGATACGGTGCGGAACCAGACGACCGGCTTCGTCCATCCGGCGAAATGATCGCCGACCGGCAAGGGAAGAGCGCGATGACAGCAGGGCCGCTCCACGGCATCACCCTCATCGAAATGGCGGCGATCGGCCCGGTGCCGTTTGCCGGCATGGTTCTGGCCGATCTCGGTGCCGAAGTGATCCGGCTCGACCGGCGGGAGCCCTCCGGACTCGGCATCGGCACGCTGCCGCGCTTCGACGTGCCGGCGCGAGGCAAGAAATCGCTCGCCCTCGATCTGAAGTCGCCGGCCGGCCTCGCCGCGGCACGCCGGCTGATCGCGTCGGCCGATATCGTGATCGAGGGCTTCCGCCCCGGCGTCATGGAGCGTCTGGGCCTCGGCCCGGAGATCTGCCTCGGCGACAATCCGCGCCTCGTCTACGGCCGGATCAGCGGCTGGGGCGGGACCGGGCCGATGGCGGCGATGGCCGGGCACGACCTGAACTATCTGGGCCTCTCCGGCGCGCTCGCGGCGATGGGCCCGGCTGGAGCCCCGCCGCCGCCGCCGCTGAACCTGATCGGCGACTATGGCGGCGGTGCCATGATGCTGGCTCTGGGTGTCGTCGCCGCAGCCTTCGAGGCCCGCGGCAGCGGCCGGGGCCAAGTGGTCGAAACCAGCATAGCCGGCGGCGCCCTGGCCCTGACGCCGCTCTTCTACGGCCTCGTCGCCGGCGGGCGCTGGGGCACGGCGCGGGGCGACAATCTGCTCGATGGCGGCGCCCCGTTCTATCGCTGCTACGAATGCGAGGATGGGCGCCATGTCGCCGTCGGCGCGATCGAGCCCAAATTCTATCGGATCCTGCTCGACGGGCTGGGCCTGGCCGCGACGGTGCAGCCAGCGGGACAATATGACAAGAGCAGCTGGCCGCAGACTGCCGCGGTCTTGGCCGAAACCTTTCGGACGGCGCCGCGCGACGAGTGGGCCCGACGGTTTGCGGGCACCGATGCCTGCGTCACCCCGGTGCTCGACTGGACCGAGGCGCCGGAGCACCCGCAGCATCGGGCGCTCGGCAGCTTCACCGCGGTCGACGGCGTCGTCCAGCCTGCCGCCCATCCGCTGTTCTCGGCCACGCCTTCGAGCGTCGGCGGTCCGGCACCTGCGCCCGGTGCCGACACGGCGGCGATCCTGGCGCGACTGGGTTACGGCGAGGAGGAAATCGCCGAACTGACGCCACCCTGATCGCGATCGGCTCAGCGGCTGGCGGAGTCGGCTCAGCCGACTGGCCGCGGTCTCTTCCGTCCGGTGCGCAGCTTGTTCCCGGTCTCGCGCCGGACCCGGGCGGCGATCTGGGACTCGCGTTCGGCAAGGAAACCCGCGACCGCCTGGGCGTCGTGGGCGACGAGCGCGCGCAAGGCCCAGGAAAGAGCCTTCTCCACCATGTCGTCGCGGTCGCCGGCCGAGCGCGCGCAGATCGCCAGAGTCCGCGCGGCGTCGCCCGATCCGCCATCGGCCGGTCGGTTGAGCGCGACCGTGCTGACCAGGGCGGCGCGGCGCAGCCAGCGGTCGGGCGAGCGGGACCAGGCGTCGATCAAGCCGTCGGAGGCCCGGCCCCGCACCCAAGCCGGGCCCGACAGGATCCGGGCAAAGCCGTCGACACTGTCCCAGGAATCCAGCCCCGCAGCCAAATCCGACAGGCTCTCGTCATCGAGGGCCGCGAAGGCCGGCTCGTGATGGCGGACCAGTTCGTAGCCGACCCAGCGATGCCGGCGCCGACGGGACAAGCCCAGGGCGACGCCCAAGATGAAGGCTGCGGGACGCGTCGCCCAGGCCTTGCTCCGCGCCCGGCGCAGCGCGCGCAGGGCCGGCGTGCCGCGCGCGGCCACCGCCCCGGCCTCACGGAGCAGCGCCTCCGTCTCCTCGTCGACCGGCTCCATGATCGGCTTCCCTCCCGCGGGTCGGACGACCTGCCTCTTGCGATCGGGGCGGAATTGGTGCTGATCTGGCGCCCCGTCCACCGCCGGCCTTCGAGACCGCATCATGACCGAGTCCGAGTTCCATCGCATCCGCCGCCTGCCGCCCTATGTCTTCGCCGAGGTCAATCGGCTGAAGGCGGCGGCGCGGGCCGAGGGTCGCGACGTGATCGATTTCGGCATGGGCAATCCCGACATGGCGAGCCCGCCCCATGTCGTCCAGAAGCTGATCGAAACGGTGCAGGATCCGCGCACCCATCGCTATTCCAACAGCCGCGGCATTCCCGGGCTGCGCCGGGCCATCGCCGGCTATTACGCCCGCCGCTTCGATGTCGAGCTCGATCTCGAGACCGAGGTGATCGTGACGCTGGGCTCCAAGGAGGGGTTGGCCAATCTGGCCCAGGCCATCACCAGCCCGGGCGATGTCGTGCTCGTCCCCAATCCCAGCTATCCGATCCATGCCTTCGGCTTCATCATCGCCGGTGCCGCCATCCGCCATATTCCGCCGGTGCCGCCCGAAGAGTTCGTGGCCGCAGTCGAGCGGGCATACAAGCACAGCGTGCCGGCGCCGATCGCGCTCATCGTCAACTACCCGTCGAACCCGACGGCCGAGGTTCGGGACTTGGATTTCTATGGCCAGGTCGTCGAGTTCGCCCGCGCGCGCGGCCTCTATGTGCTGTCGGACCTGGCCTATGCCGAGATCTATTTCGGCGATACGCCGCCGCCTTCGATCCTGCAGATCCCGGGTGCCCGCGATATCGCAGTCGAGTTCGGCAGCCTCAGCAAGACCTATTCGATGCCGGGCTGGCGCATCGGCTACGCCGTCGGCTCCCGGAAACTGATCGACGCGCTGGCGCGGATGAAATCCTATCTCGATTACGGCGCCTTCACCCCGATCCAGGTCGCGGCGATCGCCGCGCTGAACGGGCCGCAGGAATGCGTGGCCCAGTATCGCGCGACCTACAAGCGGCGGCGCGACGTGCTGATCGAGGGGCTTCACGGCGCCGGTTGGCCGGTCCCGGCACCCGAGGCGTCGATGTTCGCCTGGGCGCCGCTGCCCACTCGGTTCCGCAATCTGGGCAGCCTCGAATTTTCCAAATTGCTGCTGGAGCGCGCACAGGTCGCGGTCGCCCCGGGCATCGGCTTCGGGGAATACGGCGAAGGCCACGTCCGTCTGGGTCTGGTCGAGAATACCGACCGGATCCGCCAAGCCGTCCGCAACATCAAGCACATGCTTCAGACGGACTAGGCAGAATTTCGATGAGGAGGCCACCCATGACGGCTGAGCAATTGTGGCCCCCTGTAATGGAGTCTGCTTAAGCCCCGCGGTCAGAGGTTCTTTTCGAGATATGTCCGGATCAGCAGCTTGTTCTGGTTCGACGCGGAAGAGAACGGGAAGGCATAGGTGAGATTGCCCTCGGCGAGCGTGGCCGAGACCGCGGCGGCACCGGCACAGGTCAGGCTCTTGACCTTGGCGGCGATGGCCTGCTTGCCCAGCGACTCGGCGCACAGATCCTCCATCGCGTCGAGCCCGGCGGTGCACCACGCCACGACCGATTTCTGCAGCACCTCGTCGGCGTTGAAGCTCGGCCAGTCGATCTGGGTCTTGAGGTCGAAGCCGCAGGCCTTGTCGGTGAGCGCCGCCTTGGCGGCCAATTGAGCCTCCTGGTCGGCATACATCTTGCGCGCTTCGAGCGATTGGGCCAGAGCCGGCACGGATGCAAGCGTCAGCGCGCACGCGATGAGCAGAGCCTTGTCGAACGGCATCGGAACGTCTCCTCCGGAGGTGGGTGGATTTGCCGGGCTTCAATCGGAGGATTGTGACCGCGCCGAGCGCGATACGCAATGGTCAGCCGCTGGGCGACGACGAGAGCAGCGATGTCAACTTGTCGGCTATCTCGCTCGGAGCCGATTCATGGGTGAAATTGGCGACGAAACGGCCGGACCGGTCCATCAGATAGATGATCGAGCTGTGGTCCATGTCGTAGTCGCCGTCCTTGGTCGGGTGCTTGGCGGCATAGACGCGATAGGCTTTCTCGGCCTGGGCGATCTGACTGCCGGTCCCGGTGAGGCCGACGAAATCGGGACCGAAGGCGCCGGCATAATCGGCGACCGTGCTTCCGCTGTCGCGCTCGGGATCGACGGTGATGAAAATCGGCGCGACCTGCGGGCGGCCCGGGCCCAATTTGTCCAAGGCCAGTGCCATGTCGTTGAGCGCCGTCGGGCAGGCGTCCGGACAATGGGTGTAGCCGAAATAGACGAGCATGAATTTGCCGCGGAAATCCGCGTCGGTGACGGTCTTGCCGGTGCCGTCCTCGAGGGCGAAGGGCCCGCCGATCTGCGGCCGGCCCGCGTTCGAGGCAACCGCGAAGCGCTGATAGCCCAACACGCCCAGCCCGGCGACCAGCAGGAGGACCAAGACGGAAGTCATGGCGAAGAGCGCGCGGTTCATCAGCGGAGATCCCGTCCCGATCCAAGACGACCGAACTCTATAGCAACCGCGCCGCCCCCGCACTTCATTCGAAGCGCGACAGACCGGCGCGGGATTGGTCGGGCGCGCTCCGGCCCCTGGGTATGGAGATCGTCGGCGGCCGAGCCGGGCTCGAAATCGCCCGGCCCCGGCATCGATCCCGTCGATCATCCCCAGCGCAGCAGCGTCCCCGCCCAGGAATACCCGACCCCGAAGCCCAGCAGCAGGACGAGCATTCCCGGCCGCAGCACGCCCGCCGCGGCGGCACGGTGGAGCGCGATCGGAATGGTCGAGCTCACCGTATTGCCGCCTTCGAGATCGACCCAGAAGCGCTCGACCGGGATCTCGAGCTTCCGGCGGAGCGCCTCCAGCATGGTCGCGTTGGCCTGGTGGAAGACGAAGAGATCGACCGCCTCGGCCCCGCATCCGGCCTTGGCCAGCAGCTGCTCGACGGCGCGCGGCACGGTCGCGATGGTGAAGTTGAACACTTCCGGGCCGTTCATGTAGAGCGGCCGGCCCGGGCCGAACTCGCCGCTGTGAGTTTCGTAGGAGCGAGCGGCGCCGTTGCGGTCGCGCAGTCCGCCGGTGGGCACCATCAGATGTTCGGCACCGCTTCCGTCGGTACCGTAGACGAAGGGGCCGATGCCGGCTGCCGGCCGCCTCTCGATCAGGGTCGCGGCAGCCCCGTCGCCGAAGATGGTCCGGGTCGCCAGATCGTCGAGCGCTATGAATTTGCTGTAGGTGTCGGCAGTCAGGAGAAGCACGCGTGCGGCCTGGCCGGTCTCGATCAGCCCTTGCGCCAGGCCCAGCCCATAGACGAAGCCCGAGCAGCCGAGATTGAGGTCGACTGCCCCCGAACTCGGTTTCAGGCCGAGCCGGCGATGGATCAGGCAGGAAGTGCCGGGCAGGAAGTAATCGGGGGCTTGAGTGCAGAAGATCAGATAATCGACGCTCTCGGCCTCGATCCGGGTTTCCTCGAGCAGCTTGCGGCCGGCCCTGGTCGCGAGATCGCCCGCAGTCTCGCCCGCGGCGGCGATGTGCCGACGATCGATGCCGGTCTTGGCCTTGACCTTGTCGGGCTGGAAGCGCGGGTGTCGGCGGGCCAGGGCGGCATTGTCCAGAATATCCTCGGGCAGATGAAAGGCGATGCCTGCGATCCCGACCGTCATGCTGCCGCCCCCGCCAATCGAGCGCGCAGTATGGGCCGGCAACCTTAGCCGGCTGTTAACCCTCCGGCAGCGGCGCCGGCCCTCGTTTCCGCCGACGGAGCGGGCTTGCGGCCCGGGCGCTTTTGTGTATAGTCCCGGCCCTCAACTCCTTGCCGGCTCGCTGCCGGCTGAGGTCCGTAGCGTTTGGCCGAATGGTCGGCCGAACGGGACCAGCGCCATCCATAAGGGGTTCGCGTTAATGCCGTTTTACGAATGCGTGCTGATCGCGCGCCAGGATATTTCCAATACTCAGGTCGATGCTCTGATCGAGACCTTTGCCGGGGTGATCGCCGAACAGGGCGGCACCGTCTCCAAGAAGGAGTATTGGGGCCTCAAGAATCTCGCCTATCGCATGAAGAAGAACCGCAAGGGCCACTATGCCCTGTTGAACATCGATGCCCCGTCTCCCGCGGTCAAGGAGATGGAGCGGACCATGAGCATCAACGAAGATGTCCTGCGGTTCCTGACCATCCGCGTCGATGCGCTGGAAGAAGGCCCGTCGGCCGCCATGCAGAGCCGGGGGCGCAGCGACGAGCGCCCGCGCCGCGGCTTCGGCGAGCGCGGCGGGTTCGGCGAGCGCGGGGGCTTCGGCGAGCGTGGCGGCTTCGGCGAGCGTGGCGGCTTCGGTGAGCGCGCCGAGCCGCGCGGGCCGGCCGCCGGAGGGTTCGAATAATGCGCGGGCCCGATCGTCCGGAGCGGTCCGAAGGCGCCGGCCCCGGTGCACGTCCGGCTACCCGCCGGCCGTTCTTCCGCCGGCACAAGACTTGCCCGTTCTCCGGCCCGAACGCCCCGAAGATCGACTACAAGGACGTGAAGCTGCTGCAGCGCTTCATCTCCGAGCGGGGCAAGATCGTACCGAGCCGAATCACGGCAGTGTCGGCCAAGAAGCAGCGCGAACTGGCTCAGGCCATCAAGCGCGCCCGCTTCCTCGGCCTCCTGCCCTATATGGTGAAGTAGGGCGGCGACCCGATGATGGCGAGTCGGGCGCTCCCGCTCGCCATCATCGGCGGGCTGGCCGCCGGGCTGCTGTTCGCGGCGATGCTGACCGGCAGCCTGGGCGGCATGATTCTGTTCTGGATGGCGCCGCTGCCGCTGTTCGCCGTCGGTCTGCGCCTGGGCCTGCAACCCGTCGCGGTCGCCGGCCTCGCCGGGACGATCGCAGTGGCAATCGGCGACCTGTCCCTCGGGCTGGTCTTTGCGAGCATGGTCGTGCTGCCGATCCTGGTGCTGACCAGTCTGGCACTGGTCATACCACGGGCGCGGGTCGCGAGTGTACTCGTCCTCGGCTTGACCGGGTTGGGCTTGGCCGGGTTTGCACTCGCCTGCTTCTTCGCAGCCGATCAGGATGGCGGGCTGCAGGGGGTGGTGACGGCGGCCGTGCGCGAGACGGCCGATCAAACCGCCGAGCAATTCCCGGAGGTGCCGAGGATTCCGGCGGAATTGCTCGATGGAATCGGGCTCTGGTTGCCGGGCTTCTTCGCCGCGGTGTGCCTGGTGATCTTCGCCGGCAACGGGATGCTGGCGCTGGGGCTGCTCGGCCGGTTCGGCGGCGGGCTGGTGCCGCCGCCGGCGATGGCGAGCATCGCCGTGCCGCGCTGGGTGGGTATCGGGTTCGTCGCGGCCGTGGCGGCCGCGGCCGCGGGGTCGGACGGGATCGAATTTGCCGGCTGGAACCTCGCCCAGATTCTGTCGGTGCCGCTCCTGTTCGGCGGCCTCGGCGTCGTCCACGCACTGCTCGCCCGGCATCCGGCGCGAGCGGTTTGGCTGGCCATATTCTATGGCGTGATTTTGGGACCCGTGTTTACGGTCGGTCTGGTTGTGATCCTGGGTTTGATCGAACAATGGGTCGGGCTGCGGCAGCGTTTCGCTGGCGCATCGGGCCGGGGAGAAGAATGATGGTGGATGTGATCCTGTTGCAGCGCGTCGAGAACCTCGGCCAGATGGGCCAAGTCGTGAAGGTGCGCCCGGGCTATGCCCGCAATTTCCTGCTGCCGCAGAAGAAGGCCCTGCGCGCGACCAAGGATAATCTCAAATATTTCGAACTGCAGCGGGTGCAGCTCGAAGCCAACAACCTTCATCTGCGCAGCGAGGCCGAGCAGGTCGCGGCCAAGATGGCCGGGCTGGCGGTGGTCATGCTCCGCCAGGCCGGCGAGACCGGCCAGCTCTACGGCTCGGTCAGTGCCCGCGACGTGGCGGAAGCGATCAGCGCCACGGGATTCACCATCGAGCGCAGCCAGGTGGCACTGGGCCACGCGATCAAGACGCTGGGGCTGCACAGCGTCAAGGTGGCGCTCCATCCCGAAGTGTCGCTCCAGGTGACCGTCAACGTCGCCCAATCCGCCGACGAGGCGGCCGCCCAAGCCCGCGGCCTCAGTCCGGCCCAGATCGCAGCGGCTGCCGATGCCGAAGAGGCCGAGGAGCCGGTGGAAGAAGAGGCGGGCGAGGAGGAATGAGAATCGCGCCGGGGACGGGTTTGACGCACGGGTCCGGCGCGCTCGGCTCGGCGCTGTGCCGCCTGTCGCGGTAGCCCTGGCACGCGAGGTTCCCCGGAGCGTGAGATTCTATCTATTGTGGTTTAGTCTTCTCGACACACATATTGTTGACGGGTCGCATATCTGATATCCATAACGACGGTGGGGAATTCGTGAAAGTGGGAGCCTGATGCATCATCTGACCGATCGGGGCGAGAAGGCTGTCGATCTCCTGACAAAACTCGCCCACGGCGATCTGGCGCTCGTTCGCGTCGCTCTCACCACCCACGGGGAGGACGACATCGAGCATGTGATCAACTATATTCGTCAGAACCGCAGGGACTCGAGCCGTCCACCTCGGGTCGACATGCCCCTGGCCGGCCCGGCGCCCAAAGCCTGACCGGCGCCTCACGAGCCGGGTTGAATAGATCATGTCGATCGGCCTCGTCACCATCGCGGCACTGCTGTTGTTGCTGCCCGGCGTCGGCTTCATTGCCGGGGTGAACTTCGCCGACAAGAACGTTCGCGAGATCGTGTTTCGCAACACTCCGGCCGAGATCGGGTACGTCGTTATCGTTTCGGTTTTCGTCCACCTGCTTTTCGCCTGCCTGCCGGGTTCAGACTTCAACACGGCGCGGCTATACGAAGATTATGAAGGGCTGGATCGAACCGCGGCGCCGCCTCCCCCTGTTCCGCTCCCTGCTGCTCGGCTATCGGCGATTCCCGGGTCCGCGGCGCCGCTCCCCACCGTTTCCGATCCGCCGGATAAGGTGCGCCGTCTGCTGATCCGATCACTCGGCTACTTCCTCGTGGCGGCGCTAGCCGGGTTCGTGCCCGGCTTTTTCCTCGGGCGGAGGGTCCGGCGCGGCGGAATCTGGAGAGTCTTCGCCAAGCATCGATGGATGCTCGACCTCGCCGGTGCCGACGAGGAGGACATCATCTACGCCCGTGTCCTTCTCAATCACAAATTCCAGATGAGTGGGGTCCCGTCCGAGCACATGCTGATAGTCGAGGGTATACTTCGCGACAGTTATTTCGCTGCCGACGGGACGCTGCTTTACCTTGTGTTTCGTCAGTTCACCGAGCTGAAGGCGTCGCTGGAGGACCCGCCCTATCTCGGCACCCTCTCGCTCGCCGGGGAGCACAAAGCTTCTTCGGAAAGCGGCCAGTTGGTCATCGAAGGCCGTGAAGTCGCGATGGCGCGATATCAACGCGTGCCGCTACGGATGGTAGTGAAGGACGCAGATCTGGACAAAATCGAGGCGGCCCTCGAGCAGAAAGGATAGTTCCACTCCAGTGGAACCGGCCCTGGGGCTAGTTCGTTGATACGACATCAGCAATCCCTGCACTTGCGGAGGCGTCGCGTGCTATTTGCCGACCTGCTGCGGGCTCTCATCCGGAACGGACGGCTCACGCTGATCGACGCCGGCGGTATTCGGCACGAGTTCGGCCAAGCGCCCGGCCGCAGCGTGACCATCCGGCTGCACCGGCGTCGCCTGCACTGGCTTCTGGCGCTGCGGCCGCGCATGGCGATCGCCGAAGCCTATGTCGACGGCACGCTGACGGTCGAGGACGGCACGATCTACGACTTCCTGATGCTGGCGTTCGGCAATATCGAGACGGCGGCGCCCTCATCCTTCGCCCCGCTCTGGAACGGCGTGAGCTGGTCGATTCGGCACCTCCATCAGTTCAATCCCATCGCCCGCGCCCGGCACAACGTCGCCCGTCACTATGATTTGTCCGGCTCGCTCTACGATCTGTTCCTCGACGCCGACCGGCAATATTCCTGTGCCTATTTCCAGCATCCGGGCGACGATCTCGAGACCGCTCAGGCCGCCAAGAAGCGCCATATCGCCGCCAAGCTGTGCTTGAAGCCGGGCATGAAGGTCCTCGATCTGGGCAGCGGCTGGGGCGGGCTGGCGCTCTATCTCGCGCGCGAGGCCGGCGTCGATGTGACCGGGCTCACGCTCTCGGCCGAACAATTCAAGCTCGCCACCGAGCGCGCGCGGGCGGCCGGTCTCGCCGATCGCGTCCGCTTCCGCCTGCAGGATTATCGGGCCGAGACCGGGCTCTATGACCGGATCGTCTCGGTCGGCATGTTCGAACATGTCGGCGTCCTGAATTTCCAGCGTTATTTCGACACGCTTCGCAGCCGGCTCGTGGAGGACGGGATCGCCCTGGTTCATGCGATCGGCCGGCGGGACGGTCCCGGCGACACCAATCCCTGGATCCGAAAGTACATATTTCCCGGCGGTTACGTTCCAGCCCTGTCGGAAGTGTTGCCGCGGATCGAGCGGTCGGGTCTCTGGGTCACCGATATCGAGATCCTGCGGCTGCACTATGCTTTCACGCTGCGCCATTGGCGGCTGCGGTTCATGGCCAATCGAGACCGCGCCCGCGGGATCTTCGACGAGCGCTTCTGCCGGATGTGGGAGTTCTACCTGGCCGCCGCGGAAGCGACGATGCGCGTGGGCGGGCAAATGGTGTTCCAGATCCAGTTGAGCCGGCGGCTCGACGCGGTCCCCCTCACCCGCGACTATATCGACGATTCGAAGCATTCGGAGCGCAGCCGGCAGGCAGCACCCGAGCCGGTAGGTGTGCCGCAATACGACGGTTGAACCCGCCTCGGACGGGGTCGCATCGGGACCGAAACCTCTGTCGGCAGGAGAAAATCGTCCTCGAGCCCGCGCCGCGGCACGCAGGGCGGAGTGCCGCCGATCTGATACGCTCCCCGTGATCCACAGGCCTGTGGAGCGAATAGTGGCGAGCCCAATTCGGCGCCGGTGCTAAGCTCGCGTGGTTATGGACCCTGCCCGTACACTCGCCCTCGCCCCGCCGTCGGACGAAACGGCTTACCGGACCGCTCCGCATAATACCGAAGCGGAGCAGGCGCTTCTCGGCGCCATGCTGGTCAATAACGCAACCTATCACCGTGTGTCGGAATTCCTGCTGCCCGAGCATTTCTACAATCCGGCGCTTCAGCGCATCTATGCGGCGGCGGTCAAGCTGATCGAGCGTGGCCAGATCGCCGACCCGGCCACGCTCAAGGGCTATTTCGAACAGGACGAGGCGCTGACCGAGATCGGCGGCGCCCAATATCTGGGGCGCCTCGCTGCCTCGGTGGTGACGATCATCAATGCCGGCGATTACGGCCGGACGATCTACGATTGCTATCTGCGCCGGCAGCTGATCGAGATCGGCACCGAGACGGTGAACGACGCCTACGAACACGACATCGACGTCGAAGCCCGCCAATTGATGGAAATGGCGGAAAAGAAGCTGTTCGATCTGGCGACCACGGGCAGTGCCGACGGCGGCTTCCAGCCCTTCGTCCAGGCACTCCGCAACGCCACGCTCCAAGCGGAAAAGGCGTTCAACCGCAGCGGCAAGACCACCGGCGTCTCGACCGGGTTCACCGATATCGACAATCTCTTGGGCGGCTTGCACCCCTCCGATCTGGTCATCATCGCCGGCCGGCCCGGGATGGGCAAGAGTTCGCTCGCCAGCAATATCGGCTTCTCGGCAGCCAAAGCCTATCGGGCCGGACGGGGGCCGACCGGCGAGACCATCGCCGAGGATGGCGCGGTGGTCGGATTCTTTTCCCTGGAGATGTCGGCCGAACAGCTGGCGACTCGGATTCTGGCCGAGGAATCGGGAGTCTCGAGCGACAAGATCCGACGCGGCGAAGTCGCCCGCGAGGAATTCGACGCCTTCATCCAGGCGAGCATGAAGCTGGAAAGCGTGCCGCTGTTCATCGACGACACGGCCGCACTCACCATCTCGGCCTTGCGCACCCGCGCCCGGAGATTGCAGCGCCAGCACGGGCTGCATCTGATCATCATCGATTATCTCCAGCTCCTGCAGGGCACACCCAGGCCCGGCAACGAGCAGAACCGGGTTCAGGAGGTTTCGGAAATCACGCGCGGCCTCAAGGCGTTGGCCAAAGAGTTGAATGTTCCGGTGATCGGTCTGGCGCAGCTGTCGCGTGCGGTCGAGCAGCGCGAGGACAAGCGGCCGATGCTCTCGGATCTGCGCGAATCCGGCTCGATCGAGCAGGATGCCGATGTCGTCATGTTCATCTATCGCGAGGAATATTACCTCGGCCGCGCCGAACCGGGGCGCCGGCCCGACGAAACCGAGGAACGGTTCAATCAGCGCCACGCCGATTGGTGGGAGCGGCTCCAGCAGGCTGCCGGTACCGGCGAAGTGCTCATCGCCAAGCAGCGTCACGGCCCGATTGGAAAAGTCACCTTGAAGTTCGACGGCGCTACGACGAAGTTCTCCGACTATGTCGGACGAGACCACCTGCCTGATGCCAATTACTGAGTTTTCCCCGGACGCGCGTAGCGGGAAGAGGCGCCGGTACGGTGAGCCCGGCGATTCCGGGCGATCGGCATGACCAATGCGCTCGCCGACCGACCGCAACCGATCGCCGATCCGCCGCCCGATATCGAGATCCCGCCGGGCGTCACGGGCGTCCTCACCATCGATCTCGGCGCCGTGGTCGCCAACTGGCACCGGCTGCGGCAGCGGGTCGGGCCCGGTTGCACCGTTGCCGCAGTCGTCAAGGCCGATGCCTATGGCCTCGGCCTCAGGCCGGTCGCCCAGGCCTTGGCCGATGCCGGCTGTCGCTGGTTTTTCGTCGCCACGCTCGACGAGGCCGCCGCGCTCGCCGATCTCCTGCGCCCGTCCCACCCGGAGTGCCGGGTAGCCCTCATCGCCGGCCCGATCCCGGGCACCGCGGGTGACATCGCCCGAATCCCGGCGCTGGTGCCGGTCCTCAATGATCTGGGGCAACTCCGGGATTGGCGGCAGGCAGCACCGGGCCGAGAGGCGATGCTCCATCTCGACACGGGAATGTCGCGACTCGGGCTCGAGCCGGGCGAGCTCAGCCGGTTGGCCGCCCAACCCGATCTTCTCTCCGGGGTGGTTCTCGCCGGAGTGATGAGCCATCTGGCCTGCGCCGACACGCCGGAGCATCCGATGAATTCCCGCCAGCGCATCGCCTTCGAAGCCTCGAGCCGGCAGCTGCCGCCGGCACCGCGCAGTCTGGTCGCCAGCTGCGGCATCTTTCTCGGTGCACCCTATCATTATGACCTGGTACGTCCGGGTGCCGCGCTCTATGGTCTCAACCCGAGTCCCGGCGCCCCCAATCCGATGATCCAAGCCATTGGACTGAAAGCAAGAATTCTCCAAGTCCGGGAGATTGACGATGGCCGGAGCGTTGGCTATGGTGCGCGCTGGACCGCCCGGGGACCGCGCCGTATCGCCACGCTGGGCGTGGGTTATGCGGATGGTATTCTCTGTGGCGCCGGCGACCGCGCCCGCGTCTATGTCGGCTCCGTCGAGATTCCTGTCATCGGCCGCGTCTCAATGGATCTGATCACCGTGGACATCAGCGCCGTGCCGCGGCATGCACTGGATCCGAACGACTTCGTCGATGTGCTCGGTCCCCATTACGGGGTCGACGCCCTCGCCCGGGACAGCGGAACCGTCGGCTATGAGTTGCTGACCCGCCTCGGCCCCCGACTTCTTCGCGTTTACAGGGCGGTTCCTCACTAATCATGCTCGATTTCCTGGCGACGATCGGCCGGATCACCCTGGCAGGGATGGCAGCGCTCGGCCATCTCGCCTTTTTCACCGGCGTGACCCTGTCGCATCTGCTGCGGCCGCCCTTCTACGGCAAGATGGCGCTGCGCCAGATGGTCAGCGTCGGCTACAACTCGCTGGTCGTGGTCGGGCTGACGGCTGTGTTCACCGGCATGGTGCTGGCGCTGCAGAGCTACACCGGCTTCTCCCGGAATTTCCCTTCGGAGAGTGCCGTGGCCCAGATCGTGGTCCTTTCGGTCACGCGCGAACTGGGGCCGGTGATCGCCGCACTGATGGTCGCCGGCCGGGTCGGTGCCGCGATCGCGGCCGAGATCGGGACGATGCGCGTCACCGACCAGATCGATGCTCTCACCACGCTCTCGACCAATCCGATGAAGTATCTGGTGGTGCCGCGGGTCGTCGCCGGTCTGGTGACGATGCCGCTCCTGGTGCTGGTCGCCGACATCATCGGGGTCGCCGGCGGCTATCTGGTCGCCAGCTACAAGCTGGGCTTCAACCCCGATGCCTATCTGGCTTCGACCCTCGATTTCCTCACCAACGAGGATGTGGTGTCGGGTCTGGTCAAGGCTGCGGTCTTCGGCTTCATCATCACCCTCATGGGCTGCTATCACGGCTATAATTCCCGTGGCGGCGCGCAAGGCGTGGGTGCCGCGACCACGGCGGCGGTCGTCTCGGCCTCGATCACCATCCTCTTGACCGACTATCTCCTGACCTCGGTGTTCTTCAGCAAATGACCGGCACGCCCAAGATCGTCATCAAGGATCTCCACAAGGCCTTCGGTCCCAAGAAAGTGCTCCAGGGCATCGATCTGGTGATCGAGGCCGGCGAGAGCGTCGTCGTGATCGGCGGCTCGGGCAGCGGCAAATCGGTGCTGCTCAAATGCATTCTCGGGCTGGTCCACCCGGATCGCGGCTCGATTCTGATCGAGGGTGAGGAGACCGTCGGCTTGCGCGGCGCCGAGCGCGATCGCTTGATGGCCAAGTTCGGCATGTTGTTCCAGGGTGCCGCCCTGTTCGATTCGATCCCGGTCTGGGAAAACGTCGCCTTCGGCCTGATCCAGGGCCGCGGCATGAGCCGCGAGGAGGCCAAGCGGGTCGCGATCGCGACCCTGGCCAAGGTCGGGCTCGCCAAGGAGGTCGGCGAGCTCAACCCCGCCGAACTCTCGGGCGGCATGCAGAAACGCGTCGGCCTCGCCAGGGCGATCGCCGCCGAGCCCGAGATCCTGTTCTTCGACGAGCCGACGACCGGGCTCGACCCGATCATGGGCGACGTCATCAACGACCTGATCATCGATCGGGTCCGCGATCTGGGTGCGACCGCGCTCTCGATCACCCATGACATGGCGAGTGCCCGCAAGATCGCCGACCGCATCGCCATGCTCTATCACGGCCGGATCATCTGGGAGGGTCCAGTCGGAACGATCGACAATTCCGGGGACCCTCACGTCGACCAATTCATCCATGGCCGTGCCGAGGGGCCGATCCGGATGGAGATCCGCGTCTCATGACCGAACACCCGGCGGAAGCCTGAGAATGGCGCGCGCCCGCAGCCGCTACCTCTGTCAGGAATGCGGTTCGGTCCATCTGCAATGGGCCGGGCGGTGCGATGCCTGCGGCGGCTGGAACAGCCTGGTCGAAGAAGCCGGTCCCGAAGGTCCGCCCAAGAGCCTGCAGGCGAGCGGCAGCAAGGGCCGCCGAATCGATTTCGTCGGCCTCCAGGGGCCGAGCGAGGCGGCGGCACGCCGATTGACCGGGTTGGCCGAGTTCGACCGAGTCTGCGGCGGCGGGCTGGTGCCGGGCTCGGCCCTGCTGGTCGGCGGCGATCCGGGGATCGGCAAGTCGACGCTCCTGCTCCAGGTCGTGGCTTCACTGGCGGCCGGGCGCGGCGGCACGGTGCTCAAATGCGCCTTCATTTCCGGCGAGGAGGCGATCGATCAGGTTCGGCTGCGCGCCCGGCGCTTGGGCGTCGCCGGCGCCCCGGTCGAGCTCGCAGCCGCGACCAACATCCGCGACATCGTGGCTTCGCTGGAAACCATCGGCGGCCCGGATCTGGTGGTCATCGATTCGATCCAGACCATGTATCTCGATACGCTCGACTCCAGCCCGGGCACCGTGAGCCAGGTCCGGGCCGCGGCTCAGGAGTTGATCCGCCTGGCCAAGCGCGTGGGATTCACCCTGGTCCTGGTCGGCCACGTGACCAAGGAAGGGCTGATCGCCGGCCCGCGCGTGCTCGAGCACATGGTCGATACCGTGCTCTATTTCGAAGGCGAGCGCGGCCATCAATTCCGAATTCTGCGCGCAGTCAAGAATCGCTTCGGGCCGACCGACGAGATCGGCGTGTTCGAAATGACCGACGCGGGCCTGGCGGAAGTGCCCAACCCCTCGGCCTTGTTCCTCGCCGACCGGCAGGGCGATGTCAGCGGTGCCGCCGTCTTCGCCGGCATGGAGGGGACGCGGCCGGTCCTGGTCGAAATTCAGGCCCTGGTCGCCCCCTCGCCGCCCGGAACGCCGCGCCGCGCCGTCGTCGGCTGGGACGCGGCACGGCTCGCAATGGTGATGGCCGTTCTGGACGCGCGTTGCGGCCTTGCAATCGGCGCCAACGACGTCTACCTCAACGTGGCCGGCGGCCTGCGCATCAGCGAGCCGGCTGCCGATCTGGCCGTGGCGGCCGCCCTGGTCTCGGCCCTCAGCGGGAAACCCGTCCCGGCCGAGATGGTGGTGTTCGGCGAGATCGGGCTGTCGGGTGAAATTCGCCCGGTCAGCCAATCGGATGCTCGGCTCAAAGAGGCGAGCAAGCTTGGTTTCGAGCGGGCGCTCGCCCCGGCGCGGCGCGGCCGCCCCAAGCCGTCGCCCGCCGGCATCAAGCTCGACGAGGTCGGACATTTGCAGGAGCTGGTCGAGATGTTCGAGACCACAGCCATTCGCGGGGCACAGCCCCGCCGCACGGATCCGGACTGAACCGCCGCCATGAACAGGCTCGATATCATCGTCGTCGCCGTCGTCGCCATTTCCGGGCTGTTCGCCTTCATCCGCGGCTTCACCCGCGAGGCCCTGTCGATCGCCGCGTGGATCGGTGCGGCCGTGGTTGCCTTCTACGGCAGACCCTATGTCGAGCCTTACATGCTGAGGCTGTTCTCTCCCGGCTGGGTTTTGCTGGCCGACATCCTGACGTACCTCGTGCCGTTCCTCATCGCCCTCATACTGTTCTCGCTGTTCGTCGGCATCATCGCATCACAGATCCGCAACATCGGCCTGGGCGCTCTCGACCGGGCGCTGGGGTTGCTGTTCGGCGTCGCGCGCGGCGTCCTGGTCGTCTGCCTCTGCTATCTGGTGGTGATCCATTGGCTGCCGCCGGACACGACCCCGCCCTGGGTCATGGAGGCACGCAGCCGGCCGCTGCTGGCGGCCGGTGCCACGGAGATCCAGCAGCTGTTTCCGCGCGAATTCATCGAGCGCAACCTGCCCGGCGCGATCCCGGCGGCGAGCCATGCGGCGGACAAGGCGAACGACGCGCTGCGGACCGGTGCCGCGGCCCAGGACCTCAACGAGGCCCTCGACAAGCTGACGGGTCAGCCCCAGCCCAAGCCGGTCCAGAAACCGGGCGACCCGAAGAATCCCGAAGCGAATTCCGACAGCAAGGGCCTGGATCAGCTGATCCAGGCGCAGGGCGGGAAATGACCGAAACGCTGACGGCGAGCCGATCGGCCGACCTCCTCGAGGACGATCATTTTCACGACGAATGCGGCGTGTTCGGCGTCTTCGGCCATGCCGAGGCCGGGGCGCTGACGGCGCTGGGCCTGCATGCCTTGCAGCATCGCGGCCAGGAGGCGGCAGGCATCGTTTCCTTCGACGGCACGCAGTTCCATTCCCATCTCGCCCTCGGTCTGGTCGGCGCGAATTTCAGCTCCAAGGACGTGATCGACCGGCTGCAGGGACTGACCGCGATCGGCCATAACCGCTACGCGACCACGGGCGACGTGGTGCTGAGCAACGTCCAGCCGTTTTACGGCAACCTGGATTTCGGCGGCCTGGCTCTCTGCCACAACGGCAATCTCACCAATTCCTATCAGTTGCGCAGCCAGCTCGTCCGGCGCGGCAGTCTGTTCCACTCGACCTGCGACACCGAAGTGGTCCTCCACCTGATCGCGACCAGCCTGCGCCGGACGGTGCTGGAGCGGATCGTCGACGCGCTCCGCCAGGTCGAAGGCGCCTATTCGCTGGTGGCCCTCAGCAAGGACGGCTTGGTCGGCGTGCGCGACCCGCTGGGCGTCCGGCCGCTGGTGCTGGGCAAGCTCGGCACCGCCTGGGTGCTGGCCTCGGAAACGGTGGCACTCGACATCATCAATGCCGAATATGTCCGCGACATCGAGCCGGGCGAGATCGTCGTCATCAATGCCGACGGCGTCCAGAGTGTCCGGCCCTTCGGAAGAATCTCGCCCCGGTTCTGCGTCTTCGAATATGTCTATTTCGCCCGGCCCGACAGCATGGTCGAAGGGCAGGATGTCTATGCCGTGCGCAAGCGCATCGGCCGCGAGCTGGCGCGCGAGAGCGGCGTGGACGCCGATACCGTCATCCCGGTCCCAGACTCGGCGGTACCCTCGGCGCTGGGCTATGCCGCGGAAAGCGGCTTGCCCTTCGAGCACGGCATCGTCCGCAACCACTATGTCGGCCGGACCTTCATCGAACCGACCGAGCAGATCCGCCATCTCGGCGTCAAGCTCAAGCACAACCCCAACCGCCGCTTCATCCAGGGCAAGCGCGTCATTCTGGTCGATGATTCGATCGTGCGCGGAACGACCTCGCTCAAGATCGTCGAGATGGTCCGCCAGGCTGGTGCGCGCGAGGTCCATATGCGCATTTCCAGCCCGCCGACCAGCCATTCCTGTTTCTACGGCATCGCCACGCCGGAACGCGACAAGCTCCTGGCCTCGCGCATGGATGTGGCCGAGATGGCCAGGTTCATCGGTGCCGACAGCCTGGCCTTCGTCTCGATCGACGGGCTCTATCGGGCCCTGGGCGAGGCGCGGCGCGATGCCCTCGTCCCGAAATTCTGCGATGCCTGCTTCACCGGCGAGTACCCGATCCCTTTGAGCGATTTCGACCACGGCAATGTCGCGGCCAGCCTGTCGCAGATGGCCGAGCTCGGGTGAGCCTGGCCGAGACGGTTCCGGGCCGGCTCGCCGGCCGGGTCGCCCTCGTCACCGGCGCCTCGCGCGGCATCGGCGCCGCCGTGGCCCGGCGCTTCGCCGCCGAGGGTGCCCATCTGGTGTTGGTCGCCCGCACCGTCGGCGGGCTGGAAGCCGTCGACGACGCCGTGCGGGCAGGAGGCGGCACGGCTACGCTCCTGCCGCTCGACCTCACCGAGTTCGACAAGATCGACCAGATGGCGGCGGCGATCTGGCAGCGTTTCGGCCGGCTCGACATTGTGGTCGGCAATGCCGGGATCCTGGGCGAGTTGGGACCGCTGGGCCATCTCGACCCGAAGCTGTTCCAGCGGATGATCGATCTGCATGTGACGGCCAATTGGCGCCTGATCCGCGCTTGCGATCCGCTCTTGCGCCAGGCCCCGGCCGGACGCGCGCTCTTCACCAGCTGTGCGGCCGGGCGGGCGGCCACCGCCTATTGGAGCGGCTATGCCGTGACCAAGGCGGCGCTGGAGATGATGGTTCGAGTCTATGCCGCCGAACTGGGCCTGACCCGGGTCAAGGCCGTGCTGGTCGATCCCGGCCCGGTCGCGACCGCGCTGCGCAAGGCGGCATTTCCGGGAGAGGATCGCGCGACTCTGCCCGGGCCGGACGAGGTCGCCCAGTTGTTTCTGGATGCCGTGCTGGCGTGAGCCCGCCTCGCCACGAGTCCCTCGTTCACAGGGAACCAGTGCGGGCGAGCAGCCGGCGATAGGTTGGTTCGATCAGCTGCCGAGCCAGATCGCGGACCGGTGCCGGGATCGCGGGCTCGGCCGCGGCGAACACCCTCTTGCCCGGATCCTTGGCCGAGTACCGCGCCTCCTCCACCATCCGGGCGATGTCGCCTGCCTTCGGGGCCAGATTCAGGAACGGAGCGACCCGGCCCCAGACTGCTTCCGGCAGGTCGCGGTAATCGATCGTCAAGGCGCTTTCATCCGCGGTTTCGAGCCAAGCTTCGATCATCGTGGCCAGGACACGGGCGCCGAATTCCGCCGGCGCCATGGCGGCGACGGCGAACGGGTCGAGTCCGAACAAATATTGGGCCCGGCGCGGATAGTTGCGCAGCTGCATCCAGCCCGGAGGCCCGGCGAGGATCGACGCCAGCACCGCCTCCGGCCGGCGATGGATCCAGATGTGGGGCGTGTCCGGAAAGGCCCGGCGGAACAGCGGCAGCAGCCGGACGTTCCAGCTCGACAGCTTGACCACATACCGGGTCTCGTCGCCGGCGCGAATCCGGCCGAGCGCTCGGACGAGCAGCCGCAACACGGCGATCCGGGCCGTCTCCTCGACCTCATCGGGATCGGTTTCGAGCAAGGCGTTGATCGGCCCCGGCTCGGCCGCGATCACCATGCCGGGCAGGGTCGAAAGCAGCCGGGAGACCACCGTCGAGCCGCAGCGCGACAGGTGAAAGATCAATCCCGCCGGATCGAGCGACGGCTCGGCATCGAGCGCCGCCAATTCCCCGAGCCCGGTGCGCACCACCGGACGAGCGGCGGCACCGCTGGTCCAGCGCCGGACGGTCTGATCGAAGAACGGTTCTTCGAAGCGGATGCCGCCGAGATCGCACCATTCGACCACCGGCTCCGGCGGCTGGAGCAACAGCCGGATCGGGGTCCAGCGGGCGAGGTCCATCGCTCAAGCCGCCGGGAACAGCCGGTCGAGCCCGCCGATATAGGGAGCCTCGCCGGCCTGCAGATGGGCATTGTTGGCCTCGCGCAACGCCGCATCGGCCTCGCCATAGAGGAACGGCACGAAGGCGTAGCGACGGCCGTGCGTGATCGGCGTCACTTCGTGCAGCGCCCCGCAGGAAAACACCACGGCCCCGCCGCACGGTGCCCGGTATCGCCGCCGCCCGAATTCGGGAAGGACCAGATCGCAGCCCTCGTATTCGGTGTTGAGATTGATCGAGACGGCGAAGCGGCGGTGCTGGGCACCGAGATTGACATTGTCGCGATGGCGGAAGAAATGCCCGCCCTCGACACTGTCGTAACAGCACACCATGGCCCGGTCCATCCGCGTCGCCCGATATTGGAAGAACCGCTCGACCGGCGGCAGCAGGCGGCGTACGACCCGGTCGCGGATGATCTCGCAGAGCTGCGGATCGCCGAGAACCAGATCCCGCCGACGCTTCAGAGCATGGTCGATCACCGTCCCGGTCTTGCCGTCCCAGTCGAGGAGAAACCCGGAATCGGTCCCGCCCAGCTCGTCATGGAGCTTCACCAGGAAATCGCAGAGATCGAATTCGAAGATTCGCGGAACGATCAGCACCGGCGCGGAGAGCGGGACCCCGGCCGAGGCGTCGATTTCGGGGAGCGAGTGCAGAAACTCCCGGAGCAGCCCGGCATGGGTTCCGGCCTCGTCCCAGACGATATTGGCGACCGCGCGGAGCAGGGGATCGATGACGATGCTGCGAGGAGCGCCGAGGGCGCCGTAGGCCCGGCTCACCGCCCCGTCCCAATCGGCGAGAAATCCCAGTGCCGGGCCGCTCGCCCCGGCCAGCGACGCTGCCACCGGAGCGGGCGGCGGCACGCTCAGCACGCCGTAGACGACCAGCTTGTCCTCGTCGAAGAGGGCAGCCTCGCCCATCAGCATGGCCAGTTCCCGGGCGGCGCGCGGCTCCCGGAGATCGGGCAGGAAGGCCAGCACGATCCAGCGGCCGGCCTGGACATGGAGATCGATGCCGCCGCCGGCGAGTGTCCGGGCGCCGAACCAGGGGACCGGATCGCCCAGTCGGATCGGCTCGTCCTCCGCCGGGCGGTCGTTCATGGGCCTGATCCTCGCCGTTTCGGGGCGCAGCAGATCACTTCCGGCTTAAGGATCCCTCAATTGCCCGGCGCTGGGCGGTCGCCAGGGCATCGAGTTCGCCCGAAAACCGCGACCGGTCTTTCGCCGCCAGCGGTTTCGGGCCGGTGCCGAGGGCGCCCAGCTCGCGCAGATGCGCCGCCAGATCGCGCCCGGCCAGGGCCTCGCCGATATTATCCGCGGTGAAGCGCCGGCCGGTGGGTCCGAGCGCGCGGGCGCCCTGCTTCAGACAGCGGGCGGCGAGCGGCACGTCGTTGGTGATACAGATATCGCCGGGGCCGATCCGCTCGGCGATCCAATCGTCGACGGCGTCGCTCCCGGCTTCGACCAGAACCAGGCGGATGCGCGGATCGATCGGCACCCGGACATTGCCGCAGGTGACGACGAAGACCGCGAGACCGTGCCGTTCGGCCACCCGGAACGCCTCCGCGCGCACCGGGCAGGCATCGGCGTCGATGTAGAGGTCAAGCATCGACCAACGGCTCGGTCATGATCAGCTCCCTCTGTTCGGCCGGAGCCGCGATCTGGCTGGCTCCCGACCATCCGGCCCGCATCGATCCAGTCTATTTCTTCTCCTGCTCTTGCCGTTTCTTCATGAATTCGGCGAGGCCGGCGCAGGGATCGTCGTCGTTGGCCCGTGGCGTGAACCATATTGCATCGAACGGCGGCCGGGGTGCGGCAAACAGCTCGCCATAGCGCGCCGGGTCGTCCCGCCCGTCGGCGACTTCGACGAACGCCAGGGAAAACACCGGCCGGTTCGGGGCCAGTGCCGCAATCTGCACCGGCACTCCGCGGTCGGTGCGAACATGGCCGGCACCGGCGATCAGCACTGCGCCGGCCGGGGCGTCGCGGGTCATGGCCAGGGCCATGGCCGTGTCGCGGGCCCGTTGGACATCGACCATTCCCGGCACCATCGCTTCGGGGAGTTGGCCGCAATGCGCGTCGCGGATCTCGCCGGCCATGGCCGCCGCGGCGGCGCCGTCGAGCGGCTGGTCGAGACGGTAGGAGGCGAGCGTCGCCGGCGGCAGGATCTGGCCGCGAGCCAGCGAACGGACATCGGCCAGGGGTAGATTGGCCGGCCGAATCTCCATGCCGGCGGCGAGTGAAGCGGCGAAGAGCGGGCGATAATTGGACCAGTCCGGCCAATGGCTGCCGGGCCAATCGAGGGCGATATCCAGCCCCTCCGCCTGGCCGGGATGGTCGGCCAGGTGGCGGCGCAGCGCCGGTTCCTGTTCCGGACTGAGCATTTCGAACGCCACGACCGGCCGGCGCCCCGAGGCGATGATCCGTTCCAGAGCCCATGCCTGCAAATGGTGATGGTCGATATTGTCGTGCTTTTCGCCGAGCAGCACGAAATCGGCGGCACCGAGCCGCCGGGCCAATTCGGGCGGTTCGACGAAACGGTCTTCACCCGGCAGCCAGATGCGGCCGACGAGAGCGTGGCTCTGCGACAGAGGCGACTGCCAAGGAGGCACGGGAACGGCCCCGACACTCGGGCCGACCGCCCCGGGCCGCTCTGCACAGGAGCTCGGAAGGACGGCGATCAGCAACAGCAGAGCGGGCAGGATGCGCATGGGACCTCGGGCGAGGATGGCGAGTGGCTCCGGTATAGTCCCCTCGCCGTCTCGGCCCAAGAGCGGAGAAGCAACGCCGCCGTTCGGGCGCCCCGGTCCGCTGACGATTGCCGGTCGGTTCAGTCGATCCGCGTCAGGAGCTGCTCCAAGGCCCCGAGGAACCGCCCCCACCCGAACTTGGCGCCCTGATAGGCCTGCCGGTTCTCCGGCGGGAAGCCCGTCTGCTCCACGCGCAGCCGGGTCCCCGTGCTCGTCGGCGTCAGAGTCCAGGTGACGACGCTCGCCAGACCGAAGGCGCCCCAGCTGAAGGACATTGTTTTGTTCGGCTCGAGGGTCAGGACCCGGCAGTCGACGGATCCCCAATCGGCGCTGAGTTTGAAATTGTGGCCGACAGCCGGCGCGAAGTCGTTCTTCATGAGCCACTCTTCGAGCAGGTGTGGTTGCGTGAGCGCGCGCCAGATCTTTTCCGGGGGATGGGAGATCTCCCGTTCGACGACGACGGAGAGCGTTTCGCTCGTTGTATCGGTCATTGGTCCATCCTCTTCAGTAGATCCTCGAGTTGGTCGAACCGGCTCTGCCAGAAACCGGTCATTTGGCTCGCCCAGTCGATCAGCGGTGCCAAGGCGCCGAGCTCGGCGCTGTAGTGGGTCTGGCGACCTTCGTGGCGGTCGCGCACCAGGCCGGCCTGCTTCAGGACTCCGAGATGCTTCGAGACGGCCGGCTGCGAGACCCCGGCCCGCGCAGTCAGGGCCCCGACCGTCAAGTCTCCGTCGCGGCAAAGCCGCTCGAACAGGCGCCGCCGCGTCGGATCGGCCAGGGTTCTGAACAAGAGATCATGGGAAACTGACATCGCAATAGATAACCCGCTGGCTATGGGTGAAACCTATAACCGGCGGGCTATATGAGTCAAGAGGGAGCAGCAGCGACCCGGATCGGTCTCTGTCCTCGGCGCCGCCCGACCTGTCGGGACTGCAGCCATCCGCCTCCGGCGAGGGCGTCGCTGCGAGGCTGAGCGGGGGCGAAATCCCGGGCGCGCCGACATGATCTCCCCCTCCGCCTCATTCGGTCACCGGGTTCACGGATGTTGAATTACCCCAGTTTATCAATGCTATAGTCCCTCTACCGCGTTGCGGTAGAGGGGCCTGCAGTCATTATCGCCAATGTAAGAGGCGTGAATACCCTAGCCTGAAGGGCGCGGAAGGACCTTCTCTCGCCCGACCGCCCAAAGTATTGTCCCACTCGAGAATCGGCAACCGTCCGATTTGGCTCCGGGAATTCCCACCGCCTGGCTCCGCCCCGGTCTCAGGGGGGACCGCGGTTGCCGGCGCCGGGCCGCTCGGATGGCGAGGGATCCGGCCGGACCTGTGCCCGCTCGTACTCGCCGGCTCGGGCAGCCCCGTCGCCCGGCGCAGCAGCCGGCGAGGCCGGCGGCGCGACGGAATCTTCGGTCCGGACCGGACCGGGCTCGACCGGGACGCCCAGCGCCTCGAAGATGAGGGCGACCGCACGAGCGACGGGCACCCGCAGGAAGCGGTAATACTCGTCGAAGGCGTCGAGCGTCTCGGCCAGGCAGGAGGCGATATCGCCCATCCCGGCCAAGGGATCTTCGGGGGCCTCGCGCTCGGCCGGGTCGGAAGCTGGTTCGGGAGTCGGCGACGGCGTCGGCCCGGCGGCTTTATCGGGCGCCTGGCGGCCGTTGCGCAAATTTGCGGCAATCCCGATCGTCTGGCGCACGGCGCGCGCGACTCTGAGGAAGATCGGCACCGCCACCCGATTCGCCGGCACCTCGGCGACAGCGAGGCTGATCTCGGCCAATTCCTTGAGCAGAAGCAGTTGCCGCCGGGTCGCCGCCGCCGCCGCCGGACCGCCGTCGTGTGCCAGGCCATCGGCCCGCAATTTCACCTCGAGCCCGATGGTCTGGCGAACCGCGCGCGCGACTTTGGCGAAGGCATCGATTCGCTCGCCGATCTCAGCGCTCTCGTCGGCACCCGCCGGCGCCGTCGCCCGAACCCCGGCAACGCGGGCGAGCCCCATCCCGGCCTCGGCCAGCCGTTCCAACAGCCGCACCTGCCGCGCCGTGGCATTCTCCTCTGCCCGCGCAGAGGCACCGGCAGAGTCGCGCGCCGAATCGGGCGCGACGGGGGCAGCGGGGTTGGTGGTGGTGGGCGTGATGGTCATGAACAGAGAAGAAACATATCATGATCATCAAGTCAACGCCATTCTTCAGCCCGGCGCCGAAAATCCGCCCGGCCGCGCCCCCCGCAATCGATCGCGGCCGGCCGGCGCGAGAGGATTGATCGGCTTCACTCGGACTCCGGCTCGGAATTTCGACGGGAACGCGGTTCCGAGGAGTTTCGCATCGTGTCCCGGCAACTCGCCGGAACTCGGCGCAGAGGCGGGCCGCGACCTCCTCTCACGCCGCCGAAATTACCGGCGAGACGAGTCTGCCGAACGCGAAATCGACCGCCTGCTGTTCGGTCCATCGGGCACCCTCGGCGCCATGGGCCTGGATATCCAGGGCCGGAAGGTTGGCCTCCAGCAAAGGTACCAGCCGATCATAGATTTTCTGCTCGGTCCATTCGCGAGCCTCGCCCGCTCGGGTCCAGGACGCGTTGACGAAACCAATCAACCGGGCGGCCTCCCGATGCCGGCCCTTCAGCGCACCGAGCAGCACCCACAACTGAAGACAAACCCTTACCCAATACCCGCCGATTTCTTTTGAAAGCGACAATGCCTGCAGGGCCTGCGTGGATGCTCCACGGATATCATTCTTGAAAATCAGGTAGGACGCGAGATTCGCCAATGCTCCGATATATAGCGGCCCACGGTCGTTCGCGCTCTGTAGGCTCGATATACCGTCGCTCACGAGCGCTATTGCTTCGTCGACATTTCCCAAATTGAACTCGATTTCGGCCAAAGATCTCGAGATCCGGCTCTTCCGACGGACGCTCCCATCCGACCGAGACAGCGCAAGACCTTGAGAATAATAATGTTTTGCTTTCACGATGTCCCGCTTTGCCGCCGCCAGCATGCCCAGACTGTATGCGACCGAATAGCGAAGTTTCGCCGAGTCCTCTGCCAGCAAAATCGCTTGCGCCTCGATGAGATTTGTCTCGGCCTCGGCATGTCGGCCGAGCAGGGCATAGGTGCCGCCGAGCAGGGCGAGCGCCGAAGCCAGGTTTCCTCGGTCCCCGAGGTGACGACAGAGCACGGCCGACTGATTTGCGAGTTGCACTCCCCGTTGACGATCGGAGGAGTGCCACAGGGCGGCGGCCCGACCCAGCAGCCGGGCCCTCCAACCAGCACAAACCTCACTTTCGTCGAGTGCGAGCGCGCGATCGACATAGCTCCGCCCCTCCACCAACAATCCCGAACTTTCCCACAATCGCGCCGTGTGTCCCGCCAGGCCGCAAGCGATCCGCGCCCTCGCTGGTTCAGCCAGTGCCCAATCGAGCGCGGTCCGGGCATTGTCGACTTCCGGTCCATGGAGCTGTAGCCATCCGGCGTCCGGCATCGACTCCCACATCCGATCGGCGCGAACGAAGTAATCCGTGAAGTAGCGCGCGTGTTCCTCGGCGACGAGGTCGCTTTCGCCGCTCGCTTCGAGCTTTTCTCTCGCATAAAGCCGCAACGATTCCAGCAACCGATAGCGGGGCGGATCGCCGACTTCAACTGTAACGAGAGACTTGTCGATCAGCCTGGTAAGGGCGTCTTCGATCTCCCACGGCTGATACCGCTCCGTCCCGGCGATCGCGATGCCCGCGTCGAGGGAGAAGCCGGCCGGGAAGATGGCCAGACAACGGAAGACACGGCGATCGAGCACATCGAGCAAGCCATGGCTCCACTCCATCATCGCTCGCAAGGTGCGATGGCGAGGCTCGCCGGTGCGCGGGCGCGTTCGGTAGGTATCGAGTCGCTTGTCGAGCCGAACGCGCACCCGCTCGATCCCGAGCGAGGGCAGGCGCGCGGCAGCCATTTCCAGCGCCAGCGGGATCCCGTCCAGGCTCCGGCAAATAGCCGCCACGCTGGCGGCATTGCCGGCGTCGAGTCTGAAATGGCGGTCGGCTGCGCGCGCGCGGTCGACGAAGAATTCGACGGCACCAAAGCCGTCGATCATGGTCGCCCCGTGCGGCGGCAGGGCCAGCGGATCCAGCCGGTAGATTGCTTCCAACGGCGCGCCGAGCGTCTCCTGGCTGGTGACCAGCACCGAAAGTCCGGGCGCTCGATCGAGAAGGACCTCGATCAAGGCGGCGACCGCATCGAGCTGATACTCGCAATTATCGAAGATCAACAGCATCTCCCGCCTGGCGATGCCCGCGGCGATCGCCTCCGCCGGGGGTTCGGTCCCGCGCAAGGGCACTTCGAGCACGGTCGCCGCAGCACTCGCCACGAGAGCCGGATCCTTGTCGCCCAGCGCCGCCAGATCGATCAACCAGACGCCGTCGGGGTAGAGTGCCGCCGCGCGGCAACCGAGTTCGATCGCCAGCCGGGTCTTGCCGATGCCTCCTGGGCCCGCCAGCGTCACCAGACGGTGCCGCGACATGCGATCCGCGACCTCCGCCAGCGCGGTCTCGCGCCCGATCACCGGCTCCAGAAGCCGCGGCAGGTTGGAAACGGGCCTCCCGGCCCGCGGCTCGGGCGACCGCGCCGCCGCGTCGGGCGCTTCAGTCTCCCGGAGTTCGAGCTTCGCCGTGAAGCGATAGCCGCGTCCGGGAAACGTGGTGATGGCATATCGTCCGAGCGCCGCGCGCAACGCACAAACATGGACGGGGACATTGACCTCTTCGACCAGCACCCCGGGCCAGGCCAGATCGAGAATCTCGTCCGCCGACACGATCCGGTCATGCCGTTCGACCAGGACGATCAGCACGCTCAGGGCTTTCGGGTAGAGCGAGACCCGCTCCGTCCCGCGGAAAAGTTGCCGGCTCCGGGGGAGCAGGCGAAATTCCTCGAACCGATAGATTGGCTCCGCTTCTTCGTTCCTCTCCATCCGGTCCCCCCATCGAGTAGTCGGACTGGCGCCTCGGCTGACCGAAGGTGCGGTAACGCCGGTCCGGCCCGGAGGCCCGTGACGAACCTGTAGCAAGGACCCCGCGCCGCGCCGGTGCCATCGGGCGCCGCTCGCCACTTTAATGCAGATTAAGGCTCGACATGAAGCCGGCATGGCGCCCACCCCCAATCTTCCCGGTACCGGATCGCCCAGACCCGCCTTTCGGGGAGCTCATTCAGATGGAGCATCTCGCCATTTTTTTCGTCGGGACTGTTCCATCGTCGCCGTCCCGGGCGGCGGAGAGGAGCGGCCCCGATCGAATATCCTGCCGGATCAAAATCATCCTTTCCTCTCGGCAAGTCGTCCATGGTTCCGAAGTTCGGAACCGCCCGGCCGGAATTTCCCGAACGGTCTCCTAACGCAACCCGATCCCGATCAGCGCCATCCGCCTTCCGCACAAACCCAGAACCCGCTCCGCCGCCGCTGCCGCCCGGGCCAGCCGGCGCAGAGCCGCGAGCTGTCCGGGCTGGCGCAGCAGCGATGCCAAAATCGCCAGAAAATCGGTCCCGCCGTTCGACTTGACCCCGGCGAGTGCGGCAGGCGGCAGGGTCTCGGAGGCGGCATCGCAGACCACGCGGATCATGGCGAAGGGCAGGCCCGCCGCTGCCGCGGCCCGGGCCAGCAGATGGCTCTCCATGTCGACGGCGAGGGCCGCGGTATCGGCGAAGAGAGCGGCCTTCGTCCCGGCCGAGCCGATGACGAGATCGGCGCCGAGATGGCGCCCGATCACCGGTCGCTGGTCGTGAAAGAGTTCGACCAGAGTCGCGTGCCAATCCCGGTCCGCTCGCGTCTCCAGGCCCCCGGCGGTGACCAGCCGGTCGGGGAGCAGCAGCGTGCCGGGCTTCAGTGCCGGATCGAGGCCGCCGGCGAGGCCGAAGCTCAGAAGATGGGTGGCCCCGGCGGCGATCAGCCTGCCGCAGGCGGCTTCGGCACCGTCTCGCCGGGCGCCGCTCAGCGCCACCGAGGCGAGCAGCTCTTCGTCGGGCGGCAAATGGGGCAGAACGCAATCGGCTTCCGAGCGGAGGCCCGCCAGGATGCCGAGATGCGGCGGCCTGGACCTCACATGCCGTGCAGGACCAGCTTGCAATTGCCGGTCGAAAGGTTGCGGTAGCGGGCCAAGGCCATCAGCGGAAAATAGGCGCGGTAGCCGTGATAGCGCAGATAGAACACACGGGGGAAGCCAACGGCCGTGTAGGTGTCCTCGTGCCACAGACCAGTCTCGAGCCGCGTCCGCATCAGGAAATCGATGCCGCGGGCGACGGCAGGATGCTCGACCTCGCCGGCGGCCATCAGCCCGAGCACGGCCCAGGCGGTTTGCGAGGCCGTCGAATTCGGTCCCTCGCCATGATGACCGTCGTAATAGCTGATGCCGTCTTCGCCCCAGCCGCCATCGGCACGCTGGGCCGTCACCAGGTAATCGACCGCCTTGCGAAATCCGGGATGCCGGAGATCCTCACCGGCGGCGTTGAGCGCGGACAGCACCGACCAGGTGCCGTAGATGTAGTTCGTGCCCCAGCGCCCGTACCAGGATCCGTCCGGCTCCTGCTCGGCCCAGAGATAGGCGATGCCGCGATCGAGGGCCGGATCGCCGCGCTTCCGGCCGATCTGGGCCAGCATCGAGACGCAGCGGGCGCTGACATCGGCAGTCGGCGGGTCGAGCAGGGCGCCGTGATCGGCGAAGGGTATGTAATTCAGGTAGTAATGCTCGTTGTCGGCATCGAAGGCGCCCCAGCCCCCGTTGCGGCTCTGCATGCCTTCGACCCATTCGACGGCGCGGTCGATATTCTCGCGATGGGCGGGGTCGCCCGCCCGGTCGATCGCCATCACCACTGCCGCCGTATCGTCGACATCGGGGTAATGGGCATTGCCGTATTGGAACGCCCAGCCGCCCGGACGCACCCCCGGCCTGGTCTCGGCCCAGTCGCCGGCGAGACCCAGTTCCTGTTTCGAGATCAGCCACGCGTTGGCTGCGGCCGCCGCCCGCTTGGCCGCCGGTGACGCGGCCCCGCCGCTGCGGACGTCGCCGACTTCGAGCATGGCATGAGCGGCGAGCCCCGTATCCCAGACCGGCGAGACGCACGGCTGGACATAGACATCCCGGTCGTCATCCTCGATCACCAGCCGGCGCAGTCCGGCCTTGGCCGTGGCGAGCCGGGGATCGTCCTCGGCATAGCCCAGACATTCCATCGCCATGACCGAATTGGCCATGGCCGGGAAGATCGCGCCCAGCCCATCCGGCCCGTTCAGCCGCTCGTCCATGAACGCGACTGCCCGGGCGATAGCCCGGCGATGCAGGCCTTCGGGCAGGGCCGGCTCGACCCAGCGCAGGCCGTGGTCGAGCCAGCGGAACAAGGTCGACCAGACGCTCTTGCGGGTCGCGTGCATGTAACGCCGCTCGGCGAAGGGGGGCGTGCAGAAAAGCTCGGCGACATCGATGCCGCGCGGGTTCCGCGCCCGGGGCTTTTCCGCCATCAGGATCAGCAGCGGAACCATGACCGTGCGCGACCAGTAGGAAACCTTGCTCAGATGGAACGGGAACCATTTCGGCAGGAGCATGATCTCGACCGGCATCACCGGCACGGCCCGCCACGGGACCTGGGCGAAGAGCGCGAGGGCTATCCGGGTGAAGACGTTGCAGCGGGCCGCCCCGCCGGCCGAAAGAACCGCGGCGCGCGCTGCCGCCATGTGCGGGGCCGCCGGGTCGTCGCCGGCCAGCTTCAAGGCGTAATAGACTTTGGTGGTGGCGCTGATGTCGAAGGCGCCGCCATGGAACAGCGGCCAGCCGCCGTCGCTGCCTTGGATCTTGCGCAGATAGCGGGCGATGCGCTCCTGGAGATTCCTGTCGATCTCGTCGAGATAGTGCATCAGCAGGATGTATTCGGCCGGAATCGTGGCATCCGCCTCGAGCGCGAAGACCCAGTGGCCGTCCGGCTGCTGCCTTTCGACCAGCGCTTCGGTTGCCTGTTCAATGGCGGCGTCGAGGGCGCCGATTTCTATCGCGGAATGCACAGGGCGGGTCGCTTTCATCGGGGCTGTGCGGTCTCGGGTGAACGCCGATTATTCGATACCGCAACGAATATTGGGATATGTTAACCCTGATCTCAAGAGCAATGAACGGCGGTTGGGGCCGAACGGTTGCGTTTTTGTTGCTATGCGGTATCGCGGACACAGCGCGCCGCGTGTATCCCGGAGCGGATGGCGCCCTCGATCGTGGCCGGCAGACCAGTATCGACCCAGTCCCCGGCCAGCGCCAGGTTGCGCCAGCGTGTCGCCGCCGGCGGCCGGAGGCGGAGCTGCGCCGGCGTCTGGGCGAAGGTGGCGCGCCGTTCCTTGACGATGCGCCAGAGCGGCATCGGCCGCCGCGGGAGATCCAGTGCCGCGGCCACGTCCGACCAGAGTCGTTCGGCCAGACTCTCCGCCTCGTCGTCGACGATCGCCGTGGCCGCACTGACCGTGACCGAGGCGAGGTCGTTGCGCCGGAACACCCATTGCGCCGTGCCGCCGATCACGCCCAGGATCCGGATCTGGTCGGCCGGGAGCGCCGAGCCGACGCGGAAATGGGCATTGACGATGGCGCGATACTGGTTCGGTGCCGCGAGATCGGGCACGAGTGTGACCGCAATGGCGGGCGGTACCGCGACGACCACCGCCTCGCCCGGCGCCAGCGCCACGCTCTCGCCGCCGAGATCGAGGCTGGTCGCCTGCTCGCCGGCGAAGCCGATCGCGCGCACCCTCGTGCCGGTGAAGATCCTCGCCCCTCGGCGCTCGAGCCAGGCCAGCGCCGGATCGACGAAACTCTCCGACAGCCCGTCGCGGGCGACCAGCGGCCGGCAATAGGCCGAGCCGCGGCCGAATGTCTGCATCAACACCGGCCGGAGCAGGGCAGCAGCGGCTTGCTCGGGCTCGGTATTGAGGGCGGCCACGGCGAGCGGCTCCCAGAACCGCCGGTAGAGCGCGGCATTGCCGCCGACCAGGGCCGCGACTGTATCCGCCGGCCCGGCCCGCGCGATCTGGAGCCCGGTCAGATAATCGGCCAACCGGCTGCCCGGCACCCGGCGCTTCGGAGCCAACAACCAGAACGGCAGCGGCCCGGCATTGGGCGACACGGTCCAGCGCTCGGCAGTGCCGAGATCGACGAAGGGAAAGCGAGCGTCCGCCGGCCCGACGAGCGTGCCGGCGGCACCGATCGTCCGCAGATAGGCCATGGCGGCGCGATTGCCGCTCATCAGCAGATGGTTGCCGTTGTCGATCCGGCAGCCCAGGACCTCGTCGAAATAAGAGCGGCAGCGGCCGCCGGCTTGCGGGCCGGCTTCGTAGAGCCTGACCTCCCGGCCGGCTTCGGCGAGGCGAATGGCGGCACTCAGCCCGGCCAAGCCGGCGCCGATGACATGACAGCGGGACATGCGCTCAGAGATAGCCCCGGCTGAGCGCGATCCACAGCTTGACCAGGGTCGGGACCTCGACCGGGGCCCGCGGCGGCGCCCAGCCACGCCGTTCCAGCCGGTCGAGCAAGGCCCGATAGACGCCGGCCATCATCAGAGCCGGGCGCATCGCCGCCCGCCGGCACTCGGCCATCGCGCGCTCGGCCGCCTGGAAATCTGTCCGGGCGAGGGCCGCGATCTCGGCACAGACGGCAGAGAGCGCGGGATGGGCGAGAACCGCTTCCGGATCGTCGCCGGCGATGCCGTGCTTCACCAGGAGCTCGCGCGGCAGGTAGAGCCGGCCGCGCGCGGCATCTTCGTCGAGATCGCGCAAGATGTTGGTCAATTGCAGGGCCCGGCCGAGATGATCGGCGACATCGTCGGCGCGCTGCTCCCAGGTGCCGAAGATCCGCACCGACAGCCGGCCGACGGCCCCGGCGACCCGGGCGCAATAGAGATCGAGCTCGGCCAGGCTGGGCGCCCGGATGTCGCGCTCGGCATCCATGGCCATGCCGTCGATCATCGCCAGGAAATCCTGCTTCAGCAAGCCGAAGCGCTGCACCGGCCCGCCGAGCGCCCGGGCCAGCGGCTTTTCCGCTGGGCGCCCGGCATAGATCGCCTCGATCTCGCGGCGCCAGAGAGCGAGTTCGCGCGATTTGGTTTCGGCCGGGGCCGGCTCGTCGGCGATATCGTCGACATCGCGGCAAAAGGCATAGACGGCGAACATGGCATTGCGCCGCTCGACCGGGAGGAGCCGCATCGCCGTGTAGAAGGAACTCCCCGAGGCACCAGTCCGCTCGATGGCGACGGCGAGATCGGCATCGGGCGTCGCTGCGACGCTCATGCTGCGACTACCGGTTTGGGCCGAACCGGATGCGTCCAGCGGCGCCACAGCCCGCCGGCGATGCCGGCGAGGGCCAGGGCGGCAGTCCCCGGTTTCGACATGACCACCCGCCGCGCCAGCGGATCTTCGCGCTTCAGCCGCGCCGTCAGGCGGACGCACAGGGTCCGGATCACCGCGCATTCGAGGGCGATCCGCGTGTCTTCGACTGCACAGACCAGATCGGCGCACTCGGCGAGGAGCAGCTCCAGCGGTGCGATCACTCGGTCGAGCGCCCGCCGCAATGCCGGGCTCGAGGCCGTGCCGCCCAGCTCCTCGATCCCAGCACCCGACAGTTCCAGATCGTCGGTCGGCAGATAGACCCGGTCGAGTGCTCGATAATCCTCGCCGCAATCCTGCAGATGGTTGACCACCTGCAAGGCGTTGCACAGCGCATCGGCAGCCGGCCGCGACTCCGGCCCTTCGCCGTGCAGATCGAGCAGATGCCGGCCGACCGGCGCCGCCGACAAGCAGCAATATCCCAGCAGCTCGTCCCAGGTCCGGTACCGGGTCTTGCGCGCATCCTGGGTGAAGGCCTGGAGCAGATCGAGACAATGCTGCGGCGTCACGCCGGTCTCGACCAGGCTCTCGCGCATCTGAAGGGCACTCGCCGATTCCTCCGCTGCCCGCCGCAGATCGCCCCGGCCGCGGATGATCTCGCCGAGGCGCGCCAGCCGTGCCACCTTGTCGTCGGGGCCCAGATCCGGATTGTCGGCGATATCGTCGGCGGCGCGCGCGAAGCGGTAGAAGACATGGACATGGCGGCGCAGGCTCGGCCGGATCAGAAACGACCCGACCGGGAAATTTTCGTCCGCGGCAGTTTTGCCCGAAGGCGTCTCCAGCGTGTTTTCGCTCATCGCCCCTCTCATGCCCGAGCCGGCTCGGCCTGGCAAGGCACGGAACCGCTGGCCTGGAACCACGCTACTGCATCGCGGAAGCCCAATGCGGCGGCGCGCGGCGCATAGCCCAGCTCGCGCCGCGCCTTGTCGATCCGGAAGAACATCCGTTTCTTGGCCAGCCTGACGCCGTCGACGGTGACGAAGGGCTCGCGGCCGGTGACCCGGCTGACCGCCTCGGCCGCATAGGCCAGCGGCAGGATCAGATCGGCCGGGAGCCGGAGCCGGGGTGCCTTGCGCCCGACCAGCGGGCAGACGATGCCCAGCACTTGGGCCAAGGTCAGATTCTCGCCGCCCAGAATATAGCGCTCGCCGATCCGGCCGCGCTCGAAGGCCTGGAGATGCCCGTCGGCGACATCGTCGACATGGGCGAAGTTGAGGCCGGTGTCGACATAGGCCGGCATCCGCCCCGAGGCCGCCTCGACGATCAGCCGTCCGGTCGGCGTCGGCTTGATGTCGCGGGGCCCGATCGGCGTCGAAGGGTTGACGATCACCGCCGGCAGGCCGCGCTCGCGCACCAGCCGGCCGATCGCGGCCTCGGACAGGAATTTCGAGCGCTTGTAAGGCCCGATCATATCTTCGAGCGAAACCGGCGTCGCCTCGTCGGCCGAACCACCGTCGGGCAGCAGTCCGAGCGTGGCGACGCTGGAAGTATGGACGATGCGCCGGACCCCGGCCGCGAGGGCGGCTTCCATCAGCGCCACCGTACCGTCGACATTGGTCCGGTACATGAGTTCCGGATCGGGGACCCAGAGCCGGTAATCGGCGGCGACATGGAAGAGCGCCTCGATCCCGTCGACCGCCGGCGGCAGGGATCCCGGCTCGGCCAGGCTGCCGGTGACGATCTCGACGGGAAGCTCGGCCAGATTGCGCCGGTCGGCGTTGGCTCGGGCCAGGACCCGAACCCGATGGCCGGCGGCGATCAGCTTGCGGGCGACGGCCGAGCCGACGAAGCCGGTGGCGCCGGTGACGAGGCAGATCACTTGCCGGCGGTCCCGGCTTCGGCGGGTGCCGCCGTCTCGCCCGGGACATGCGCCATCAGCAGGTCGAAGAAATCCTCGCCGGAGCCGGAGGTGAAATGCATGCCGTCGCTCAAATAGTATCGATCGGACGAGGATTCGATCCATTCGTGGTCGGCAAAAGCCTCGTGCATGAGGTCGGTCCAGAGGGCGATGACCGGAAGGACGGCGAGGCGCGGCTCCATCGGTGCGTCGAAGAAGATGACTTTCGTGCCGCGGCGCTCCATCGTCGCGACCAGTTCGCCGATCCGCGCGCGGTTTTCGCCCAGGTGCTTTCGCGACCAGTCGCTCAAGGGCCCGCCATAGACTTCGACGATGATATCGGAATAGGGTTCGCGCTCGACCCGCCACTGCTCCAACGGCTCGGCCGGCCGATAGAGTTCCCGCGGCACCGGATATTGCGCGATTTCCAAGAGATTGACCCAGTTCCCGTGCGCCGTGGCGAGCGGGAACCAGTCATGGAGGGCCGCGCGCAGCGGATCGGTCGCCGCCGCCACTTCGTGGGCCGGCGCATCGCGGAAGGCGAAGCTCGATTCGATCAGGAGAGTCCGTGGCGCCGCCGGGGTCCGGGCCATGATCTCGAGGCCGAGAAAGGCGCCTTCTCCGACCAGCGCCATCGTACAGACGCCCGGGCGTTCCCACCCGGCCGGGGGGACGTCGCCGACGATCGACGAGCCGAGAATGACGGTCGGGCAATTCCGGTAGTTGCCCAGATAGCGCTGGATATTGGCCGCGACCTCGAACCGGGGCATCTCCACGCGCCGGTCGAGAGCGGGCCGATGATGCATCAGGTACCCGGCCAGGACATTCGCCGCAGCGCCGAGCCCGACGGTCCAGAGCAACATGAGGAAGACGAATTTCCGGTCAGAACTGGAAATAAATGAACGCATTCTTGTCGCCGCTGCCGAACAGGATGAAGACGAGCATCAGGCCGAGGGCCGCCGGTTTCGCCGCCCGGGCCCAGCCGGAGAGAGCGCAGCCCGCCATGAACTCGGTCGCGAGCTGATAGATCAGGACCATTGCCGCGAGCCCCAGCATGGTGTTCGCCTCGACCCAGCCCGCATAGTCGACGACGTCCGGAAATTCGACGAGGCGGGCGAGGTATCTGCCCACATCCGCGAGGCTGTCGAGCTTGAACAGCAGCCAGCCGATGGTGACATAGCAGAAGACCAGGAGGATGCGGAGCGCTTTCAGCACCGGCGCCAGGATCGCGGCGGCCGCTCCGTCCACGGGCAGCCGGGGCAGAGGCAGTGTCTCCCGGAGTGCCCGCTCCGCCGTCAGGGCGATCCCGTGCCAGATCCCCCAGACGGCGAACTTCCACGCCGCCCCGTGCCAGAGGCCGCCGAGCGCCATGACGATGAACAGATTGGCATAGGTTCGAAGCCGCCCGCGCCGGTTGCCGCCGAGCGGAACATAGAGATAGTCGCGCAGCCAGCTCGACAGCGACATGTGCCAGCGCCGCCAGAACTCCGCGAACGAGGCAGCGAGATAGGGATTGTCGAAGTTCCGCGGCAATTCATAGCCCAGGAGCCGGGCCAGCCCCAGTGCGATCAGCGAGTATCCGGCGAAATCGGCATAGATCTGGGCCGAATAGGCCAGCATCATGGCGCCCAGATGATAGCTCGAATCGACGCCCCAGATCGAAGCCTTGGCCATCGGTGCGGTGAATTGCTGGAGATTGTCGGCCATGACCGATTTCAGGAAATAGCCGCAGACGAGCTGTTCGATGGCGGTCCGCCAGTCGATCGCGTCCAGCCGCTTGGCCCCGATCTGGGGAAACAGGAACTTCCCCTTGGCGATCGGTCCGGCCACCAGCTGCGGAAAAAACGACATGTAGAACAATGTCTTGGTCAAGTGCGGCGGCCATCGCGGGCTCTCCGGCCCGACGAGCGGGCCGGGATCCCGATAGGTGTCGACGATCAGGCTGATGCCGTGAAACGTATAGAACGAGATGCCGATCGGGAGGCCTATGTGCAGGACCTGATCGAGGAGGCCCGGGGCCGCCGGCTCGACCCCGCCGGCGAGAAACAAGGATTTGTATTTGAAGAAGCCGAGGATCAGCAGATTGCCGGAAACGCCGAGAAAAGCGACGAGATACCGCGACCTCGCCGTCGGCGCGGCCAGAAGATAGCTCAGCGCCGCCGTCGAGAGCGCTGAAAGCAGCAACAAGACCAGCAGCCCGCCGGCCTCGAACCAATAGATGAACAGGCTCGCGACGATCAATATTTCGGTCTGATAGCGCCGGCTCGGCGGCAGATAATAGAGGACGAAGGTCGCGACGAAAAACACGACGAACGCGAACGAGGTGAAATACATACCGGCCGGCCCAAATTCCGCGCTGATGATCGGGGAGCGACGCGGGTGATAGACTCCGGCGCGGTCTCAGGCAAGGGCTGCGCACGGGTGCGCGGCGCGATCGTCGCTGCGATCGCCGGGGTCGAAATGACATAATTTTACCGATGCAACGCCTGGAGGGCCAATTCCGGTGCCGCCGAGACGATGGCGAGGAGTGCGGCTGCCGGACCGGTCGGATAGCGCCGGTGTTGCTCCCAGTTTTGTAGCGTCTTGACGCTGACCCGCATGAGCCGGGCGAACTCGCTTTGCGACAAGCCGATTTGTTCGCGGACCGCCTTGACATCGGTCCGCGTCACCTCGAAGCGCCGCGACGGCGGTGCCGCCCCTTGGACGATGGCCGATGCTTCCTTCAGGCTTTGGACCAGATCGGCGAACAGGGCCTTTTCCATAATCATAACTCCTTCACCAGCGCCCGCAGGATGGTGGTTTCCTTGGCGGTCAAATCGTCCTTCTTCGACTTCGGGTACGCAGACCAGCATGTAGATTTGCCGGCTGTCCTTCAGCCGATAATAGATCACCCGGAGGCCGCCGCGTTTGCCGCGCCCCTGGACTGGATAGCGCATCTGCCACCACCATCCTTGATGAGGACGCCGCATTCCGGGTTGTCGGCCAGCTCGCGTTGCAGGCCTCGATAGTCATCATCGGCGAGCAAGGCCGTCACCAACCGCGTGAATACGGGAGTTTCGACGAATTCCATGGCTCACATTATCCGCCATTGGCGGATAGAGCAAGGCCGAACGGGAACGAGTCGCGGTGCCGAGTATTGACCGGCCGGTACGCGTGATGTACCGTGGCACGCATGATCAAGAGTTTCCGCGACAAGAATGCCGAGACGCTATTCGGTGGCGGACGTGTAGGGCGGTACCAGGCTTTCGCGCGTCAGGCTGAGCGCCGGCTCACCTATTTGAACGAGGCCAACCGGCTGGCCGATTTGCGGGCGCTGCCGGCGAACCGCCTGGAAGCGCTGGGCGGCGATCGAGCCGGCCAGTACAGCATTCGAATCAACGACCGATGGCGGCTGTGCTTCCGCTGGGAGTTGCGTCAGCCCTTGGCCGAGGGGTCCGACATTCTGACCGCCGAGGGCGACGCAGTCGACGTCGAAATCGCCGACTATCATTGAGGAGATCGCGATGAACTATCCTGTCAATGGGTTACCTCCCATCCATCCCGGCGAGATGCTCGCCGACGAATTGGCAGAACTCGGCCTGAGCGCCCGCGCCTTGGCCCAACGGCTCAATGTGCCGCACAATCGCATTTCGGGCATTCTCGCCGGCACCCGATCCGTCAGCGCCGACACTTCGCTGCGTCTGGGCCGGTTCTTCGGGATGAGCGACGATTTCTGGCTGCGCCTCCAGACGACCTACGAAATCAAGAAGACCAAGACCGAGATCGGAGCGCAGATCACCGCCGAAATTCTGCCGCTTCACGGCGGCGACGCTGCATCATCGGTGATTTTACCGGCAAGCGGACGCAGCAAGTCACTTATAACTTGATTTGTCCCGGCCCGGCTACCGGCGACACTGTCAGGAGATATCAAACGTGTCCCCGTGACTCCCCGGCGTCGCGCGGGTTCTCGTTGCAACCTAGGCAGTGATCAGAGATCGGATCTGGCCGGTCACGAGCTTCAAGCGGGTGCTGGGCGAGACCGCCGAGCGACTGGTGGTGGCGGGGTTGTTGGGCAAGGGTGTCGATCAGGCGCGACGATCGTCGAAGCCCCAGCGCTCCAGATCCTGGATGCTCCGAGGCTGCACGATGTCGGCGAGCGTGCCGAGAATATCCGCGACTCGAGTATAGAAACCCTGCATTTGCCTCAGCCGTCGAAAACCGTGTTCTCCCAAGATGGCAGCGCCGTGCTCACGTGCCTCGCGATCGAGCAGGTCGTGTTCCTGCTTCCAATACTTTACCCAGCCGACCCGGTCGCCGGTAGCGATCCGCGCCATGAAGTCCGAGATACTCTCGCACAGACCGAGCACGTCCTTGTCGCGCAGGATCTTGTAGCCCCTGGCTTCGGCGGCGGTGCAGAGCCGGTCCACGATCTTGTCCCGCGCGAGGCCCTCCGGTGTGAGCTTATCACCCCAGGCGTACGAAACATACCATTGGGGTCCCCCGAGGATCGCAGAATCGGTTTCGGATAGTAGCGCTTGTCTCGTCGGCGACGGCTTCTCGAGAATTTGCCGTAGGTTTGCCAAGGCTTGGATCGCCTTTGCCTCGAGATCCTCGACCGACTCCCACTCGACGCAGATCCGAGCCATCTTGGCGTAACCGATAAAGGTAGGCAGTTTAGCCTGGGCCGCCCGTATATTGGCATTGGCGGTGGCGAGGTAGGCGCGGACAAACGTGATGTGCAAGTCACTCGGACTCATCGCGAATACGCAAGTCGGAATCCCGCGTCCGACGGCGCGACGGAATTCGAGCTCAGTCAGCGAAAGCTCGTTGGGGTTACGGATGGCGTCTTCCGGTGTCTTGCCATAGAGACTGCCGATCAGGGCGACATAGGCCCCGGCTTCCTCGACCTTCGCCAAGGAAGCATCGATCCGATCTCGGTCGGAAATGGCTGCATCATTCGCCATGTCCAACGGAAACAGCCCCACCTCACACGACCCGGCCCAATGCCACGGGCGCACCGATCGGCCCCGCCCGGCCCTCGGGATCGGCACACCCGGCGGCGCCGTTGATTCAGGTCAAGGCGCGGCACTCCTGCCGCTATACTGTGGCAGAACCGAATCGCCGCGAGGGAGACGATGATGATCAAGGACATCCTGGTGCATGTCGATGCGACGCCGGCCGCGGGCCGCAGGCTGGATCTGGCGCTGAGTTTGGCGGAGCGAACCGAGGCCCATGTCGTCGGCCTCTATGTCGACAGTTTCGAACAGATGCTGATGTATTCCGACGTCTATGCCGTCGCCAGCCTGATGGAAGTGGTCGCCGAGGAAGCGGCCCGGGAAGGGGCGGCAGCCGAGGCCCGGTTCCAGGAGGAGATCGCCGGCCGTGCCGTCACCACCGAATGGCGCGCCGTCAAAGGCCTGACCGACCGGAAGATCGCCGAGCACGCCCGCTATGCCGATCTGGTGGTGGTCGGCCAGAACGATCCCGAGGAACCGGCGACCGGGTCGGCTGCGCGCGTGCCCGAAGTGGTCCCGCTGACCAGCGGCAAGCCGTGCCTCGTCGTTCCCCATGCCCAGGGCCCGGCCGGTTTCGGCGACAAGATCCTGGTCGCCTGGGACGGCAGCCGCGAAGCCTCGCGGGCCGTCGCCGACGCCATGCCTCTGCTGCGAGCAGCCGGGCGGGTGACCATCGCCCAGATCAAGGCGCCCACCGGCGACCCCTTCGCCAGCAGCCTCGATCTCACCGCCTTCGCCGCCCATCTGGCCCGCCACGGGATCGACCTGGAAACCCGGACCGAGGCGGCCGAAGGCCGGTCGGTGGCTCAGTCTCTGCTGGCGCTGGCGGGCGAACTCTCGGCCGATCTGATCGTGATGGGCGCCTATGGCCACGCCAGGCTGCGCGAACTCATCCTGGGCGGCGTCACCAGCGAGATCCTGACCCGGATGACGCTGCCCGTGCTGATGTCGCACTGAGGCGGGTCGAGCCTCGTTCGGCCGGATCGGATCCGAAACGAAATCGCGAAGGAGGCTCGACAGCACCAGCCGGGCAGTACTATACGGCTTCAGTGGCCACTGCCGATTTGGCTCGATCTGGAGACGGCTCGATGGCGTTTCTGGCGCCCGATTACACTTGTGATGTGTTCGTCAGCTATTCGCACGGCGATCCGCTGGGCCAGGGTGATTCCCCGCTGAAGCGCTGGACCTCGGGACTGGTCAAGGAGCTGGGCAAGGTCATCCGCTCCGTCGATGCCGAGTTCAGCGATCTGGACATCTGGTTCGACGAGCAGATCGACCCGACCAGCCATCTGACCGCGGTGCTGCGCGAGAAGGTCAAATCCTCAGGCATTCTGATCGTCGTGATTTCGTCGCATTATCTCGCCTCGCGCTGGTGCCGGGACGAGCTCGACTGGTTTCGCGAACAGATCGAGGACCGTTCGACCGAACAGGGCCGGGTCTTCGTCATTCGCGCCCTGCCCACGGACGAGGCACGCTGGCCGGAATTCCTGCGCGACGAGCGCGGCCATTCGCAGCTGGGATTCCGGTTCTACGACACGCAGAGCGAGATGCCCTATGGCTGGCCGGATTGCCGGGGCACCGACAGCGACTTCGTGAAAAACCTCTGGCAGCTGCGGACGATCTTGACCAAGCGCCTGGCCGAGCTGCGCGGCCACGCCCGCGGCCGCGCGGCAGCGGCAGCGGCAGCGGCAGCCCCGCCGGCGATCGGCGGTCGGCGCGTCTATCTGCATGCGCGCACCGAAAACAGCGATCTGCGCAATCAGCTGGGCCACCAGCTCGCCCTGGACGGCATCCAGCCGCTCAGCACCGCGATCGATGGCGGGACCGCGCTGGGCGGTTGGGAGCGCGAGAGCAAGACCCGGATCAGGACCGCGAAACATTGCCAGGCGCTGGCCCTGGTGCGCGCCGACGACAGCGAGAGTTTCCTCGACGACGTCTTCGAGATCGGGATCGACGAGCGGGAACGGATTCAATCCGCGCGCGGCTCGCCCTTGCCCTGCGCCGTGCTCGACGGCTCGGGCGAAGGCTTGCCGATCGACGTGGCGCCCTTCGGCATCCGGCGGTTCGATCTCGGCGACGCGAATTGGCGCAGCACCTTCCGCGCCTGGCTCGACACGCCGCAGGCATGAGCGCCGCACCGTCGCTGCCCGAACCCGCCCCTCGGGTCCAATCGATCCGGCCGCCTTTTCCCTATCCGGGCCTCCGCCCGTTCGAGCCCGACGAGTGGCTGATCTTCTTCGGCCGCGAGCAGATGATCGACGATGTGATCGAGCGATTGGCCGAACAGCGTTTCGTGCTCATCCACGGCGCCTCCGGCTCGGGCAAATCGTCGCTGGTCCGCGCCGGCGTCCTGCCCAAACTGGCCCGCCAGCACCAGCGCCACGGAACTCCGTGGCTCACCGGCACGCTGCGCCCGTCCGGCGGGCCCTTGTGGAATCTGGCCGCCGAGCTCGCCCGGCTCGAAGGCAGGGGCGAGGATCTGGAACGCCGCGACGAGATCATCCGCCGGTGCAATCGACCCGGCGCCACCCTGTCGGACGTCGTCGCCGAACTCGACGGGCTCGCGGGCAAGCGCCTGTGCCTGCTGATCGACCAGTTCGAGGAATTGTTCCGGTTCGAACGCGAATCGAGCCGCGAAGAGGCGGAGCTGTTCATCGAGCTCCTGATCGGCGAGATACCCGCCGCCGACGACGAGGCGGCCGATTCCGGGGCGGCCGACGAACCCGTCCGCCCTGCCGCCGATCTCCATATCGTCCTCACCATGCGGTCGGAATTTCTGGGCGAATGCGCCCGCTTCGACCGCTTCGCCGAGGCGGTCAACCGGACGCAATATCTGGTTCCGCGCCTGACCCGCGCCGCCCTGACCCGGGCGATCCGGCAGCCGGCCCGGCTCTATGCGGGTGAGGTCGCAGCCGAACTCGCCGAACGCCTGATCGCCGATGCCCGCGGCAAACTCGACGAGCTGCCGCTGATCCAGCACGGTCTCATGCTGTTCTGGCACGAGGCCGGACGATCGGAGTCCGGGGCGAAGGTCGTCCTCGATCCGGCGATGCTCGAGCGGGCCGGCGGCTTGGCCCAGCTGCTGTCCGACCACGCCGTCGCGGTGATGCGCCAGGCGGCGCCGGATCCGATGAAAAGCCGCGCCGTCGAACATTTGTTTCGGGCCCTGACCGATATCAATGCCGAGGGTCAGGCGATCCGCCGGCCGGTTTCCTTCGCGGCACTGGTCGAGCTCTGCGGCATCCCGGCCGACGCTCTGCGCGCCATTCTCGACGCCTTCCGGGCCGAGGGCGTGTCGTTCCTCACGCCTTACGCACCCGCGGCCATCACCGACAAGACGATCATCGACATCAGCCACGAGGCGTTGATCCGGTGCTGGCGGGCGATCGCGGATCCGCGCGACGGATGGCTGCGCCGGGAATTCGACGACGGCCTGGTCTGGCGCTCGCTGCTGCTGGAGGCGAGGGAGTTCGAAAAGAACCGGCGGCGCGTGCTGTCGCCGGCAACCACCGCGGAACGGCGAAAATGGCGCGTGGGCCGGACCGCGGCGTGGAGCGAGCGGCACGGCGGCAACTGGCCGCTGGTCGACCGGCTGCTGCGGGCGAGCGGCAAGTCGTCGGGTCGGCAGTGGCGATATTGGTGGCTGTTCAATTTTTTTCTGATATCGGTCGTGGTCACCAGCCTCGGCGTGGTGTTCGCATCGTTCCCGATCTGGGTGATCGACGGTCTGATCATCTTGATCCTGATGGTGTGGGCACCGATCGAAGCCTGCCTCTTCGCCATCGAACTCGGGGTGAGACTGGTCGAAAAGGTTGGATCTCTGGGCGCCGCCGCGATCACCCAGCCGCGCAAACCCGGCGATCGGTAGCGGTTCCGATGCGCGCCCGAGGTCCGGGCGAGCCGGCCGGGGCCCGATCGGATCGGCCGGCTCGAGGACGAGGCAATTCCACCCGATCTGGTTCTGCTCTAAAGTGGTGCGGTTTCGCAGCAGCGGGAAGCGTCATGGCACACAGCATCACCGGTTGGGACGAGACCGTCAGCGACTATGTCATCCGGTTCGGCACGCAGGAGACGGCGGAGATGCGGGCCCTGCGCGACGAGACTGCGCGGCTGCCCGGGGCCGGCATGCAGATCGGCCCGGATCAGGGGCAGCTCCTGGGCTTTCTGGTCCGGTTGATCGGCGCGCGCCGGGCCCTCGAGATCGGCACGTTCACCGGCTATTCGGCGCTCGCCGTGGCGCTGGCGCTGCCGGCCGACGGCACGCTCCTGTGCTGCGACGTGAGCGAGGAATGGACCGCGATCGGCCGGCGCTACTGGCGCCAGGCCGGGGTTTCCGACCGGATCGATCTCAGGCTCGGCCCCGCAGTCGAGACTCTGGCCGGGCTCGAGCGCCAGGATCCCCCGGCCCGGTTCGATTTCGCCTTCATCGACGCCGACAAGGAGAATTACGACAGCTACTACGAATCCTGCCTGCGGTTGATCCGGCCGGGCGGGCTCATCGCCATCGACAATGTGCTCTGGGACGGGGCCGTGGCCGATCCGGCCAACGTGAGTGCGTCGACGGCGGCGCTGAAGGCGCTCAACCAGAAGATCCGGGCCGACGAGCGGATCGATTTCTGCCTGGTGCCGATCGGCGACGGCGTCACCCTGGTCCGGCCGCGGTGACCGGGCCGGCGAGCGCCGAGGCGGGCTTCGCGGAGACCGAAGCGCCGCCCGGCGGGGCGCCGACGCACCGGCACGAGGGCTGGCTGTTCCCGGCGGTGACGGCGCTCGGCATCGTCTTCGGCGATATCGGAACCTCGCCGCTCTATGCCTTCAAGGTCGCCCTCGCCGCCACCGAACACGCTGCGCCGACCCGGGGCGACGTGCTCGGCATCGTCAGCCTGATCGTCTGGGCGCTGGCCCTCATCGTCGCCCTCAAATATGTCGTGATCGTGCTGCGCGCCGACAATGAAGGCGAAGGCGGCATCCTGGCGTTGCTGTCGCTGGTCGCAGCCGGCGAGCACAGCCGGCGCAAGCTGCCGTTCCTCGTCCTGCTCGGGATTTGCGGCGCGGGCTTGCTCTATGGCGACGGGGTCATCACGCCTGCCGTGTCGGTGCTCTCGGCGATGGAAGGGCTCGAAGTCGAGGCGCCGAAATTCCAACCCTGGGTGATCCCGGTGACGCTCGCCATCCTGGTCGGGCTGTTCCTGATCCAGCGCCGCGGCACCGCCGAGATCGGCCGGTATTTCGGCCCGATCATGCTGCTGTGGTTCGCCGCGATCGGCGCCCTCGGGGCTTGGGGCATCATGCGCGGGCCGGGCGTGCTCCTGGCGCTCGATCCGCGCCAGGCCGCCCTTTTCCTCGTGGCCAATCCCGGCACCGCGTTCGCCGTGTTCGGCGCCGTGTTCCTGGCCCTGACCGGGGGCGAGGCGCTCTATGCCGACATGGGCCATGTCGGGGCCCCGGCGATCCGCCGGGCCTGGTTCGGCCTGGTCTTCCCTTGCCTGTTGCTGAATTATTTCGGCCAGGGCGGGCTCCTGCTCGCCGATCCGACGGCGATCGACAACCCGTTCTACAAGCTGGCGCCGGGGATCCTGCTGCTGCCGATGATCGCACTCGCCGCAGCCGCGACCGTGATCGCGAGCCAGGCGCTCATCTCCGGCGTGTTCTCGCTCACCCGCCAGGCGATCCAGATGCGGCTTTCGCCGCGGATGCTGGTTCTGCCGACCTCGAGCCGGGCCTATGGCCAGATCTATATCGGCGTGGTCAATTGGTCCTTGATGACGGCGACCCTGCTGATCGTCATCGGCTTCAAGACCTCCGACAATCTGGCCGCGGCCTACGGCATCGCCGTGTCGGGGACGATGCTGATCACCACCATCCTGCTCTACCAGGTGATGCGCCACAGCTGGGGCTGGCCGATGAGCGTGGCGGTCCCGGTGATCGGGCTCTTCGCCGCGGTCGATGCCACCTTCTTCGCCGCCAACTGCGTCAAGATCGTCGAAGGCGGCTGGCTGCCGTTGGCGATCGGCGGGTTCGTGGGATTCGCCATGATCGCCTGGCGTTCGGGCGCGCTCGAAGTTCAGGAGCGGCTGGCGGCCACGTCGATGCCGTTCGAGGATTTCATCGCCCAGATCGACCGGATGCTGGTGGCGCGGCTGCCCGGGACGGGCGTGTTCGTCACGCGCCTGGCCGATACCGTCTCGCCCATGCTGCTGCACCACGTCACGATCAACCGGGTGCTGCACGAGAACGTCATCCTGCTGACGGTGGAGCCGACCCGACGGCCGCGCGTGCCGGCCGGAGAAAGGATCGAGATCCGCGACCTCGGCCACGGCTTCCATCGGGTCATCGTCAAGATCGGCTTCATGCAGCGCCCGGACATTCCGACTGCGCTGCGCAGCTGCGTCCGGCTCGGGCTGCCGTTCTGCAAGGACCACCTGTCCTATTTCATCGCCCATGAGAGCCTGATGCGCCGACCCAAGGGTTCGTCCCTGTCCCGGCTGGTCTGGATCGCCTACAACCTCATGCACCGGCTGGGGCTGCGCGCCTCCGACTATTTCCATCTGCCGCCGAAATCGGTGATGGAAGTGGGGTTCCGCCTGGATCTCTAGGGCGCCTCGCCGGGCGGGGCCGGTTCGTCGGCCGGAAAATCGAGTTCGACCCGCGCCCCGTTCGGATCGCGCAAGAAGAGCTGCCAGGGCCCGTTGCCGGGCAGGCGAACGAGACTGTGGGCGATGCCGTCGGCCCGGAGCCGGGCCACCGTCGCTTCGAGCCCGACGGCGGCGAACGCGACGTGGTCGATGACCCCGGCCGGCGGAGTCGGCACGGTGCGGCCGGCGACGAGATGGAGCACCGCCCGGTCCCGGCAATAGAGCCAAGCCCCGGGAAAGGAAAAATCCGGCCGCCAGCCTGGCTCCAGCCCGAGCAGGTCGCGGTAGAAATCGACCGTCCGGTCGAGTTGCTCGGTCAGGATGGTGAAATGTTCCATACCGGTCACGGCCATGCCGACCTCCCTCGCAAAGGCGCCGGCAGGAAAGCCCGGGCGCATCCGATACTAGGACAAAATATCGCACTGCGAAAGATTACATTCGATCTCTGAGCCGCTGGCGCAGCTTTCGGTCGCGGCGGGCAGTAGCCGCGAAATATGGCGTCCCGGGACGGCAATCTCGTCAGTACCCGGCACTGGCCGACCGGACAACATGGCGAGCCGAACCTCGGCAATGCTGCAGCTGCGAAGATAGAATCCAATCTTTATGGCGCGTAATTAGGCTATTGCCCCGCGCCGGGATTCCGGGTAGAGCCGAAATGCGGGCGGCGGCGACATATTGGGCTCCCGTTCGCTAATTCGAGCCACCATGGGCCGATCGGAGGCCTGGATCGAGCCGGAATGAAGCCGCCGACCGAGACGTCGTCTCGCAGTGCAGCAAAGCCGAGCCAGCCGGGGCGATGGTGAGTCGAAGGTTTCGGGCCTGTGTGCCGGCATTGGATGGTACGGGAGATTTGGTATGCCGCTTGCGTATCGCGTCGCCAAGCTCCCTCCGGCGGGTCGGACGTCGAGCGAAGCCGGACGACATGCAGTGTCGCCACATCGCCTTACCGCGGCGTTAACGAGCGGTCGTGCTACGGTGTCCCCTCGTTGCCGAGGGAAGGGTACGGAGGTGGAACGCGGATGAACTACGCACAGCAGAGGAGCCCTGGACGACAAGCGTTCGGCGTGGCCGTCGTCGTCCTTCTGCATGTCGTCGTCGGCTATGCCCTGATCATGGGCCTCGGCAAGCAGATCGTCGAAGTCATCAAGCAGCCGCTCGAGACCAAGATCATCGAAGATGTGAAGCCGCCGCCGGATCTGCCGCCGCCGCCGCCGCCGCCGCCGCCTCAAGCGGCGCCGCCGCCGCCCTTCATCCCGCCGCCCGAGATCGTGATCAACACGCCGCCCCCGCCGCCGCCGGTCGCCGTCGCCGTCGTGGCACCGCCCCCGGCCCCGGCCGTGGTGCGCCCGACGGCGCCACCGCCGCCGGCTATTCCCGACCACGATGCCGGCGAGCATCCAATATCGGCCCCGCCCTTCGTCTATCCCAAGCGTATGCAGGACGCCGGCCGCGAGGGAAAGGTCGAACTCGAATGCGATGTCGACATAGACGGCAAGACGAGCAACTGTACGGTTATCAATACCGTCGGCGGTGCCGCCTTCTCGGACGCGGCGTTGGACTGGGTATCAAAGGCGAAATATTCACCGAGAATCGAACACGGCGTGCCGGTGAAGGCCGTGCACCATAAATTGGTCGTCAATTTCAAACTCAACGACTAGAACGACACGACACAGCCAGCCGGTTCCAACCGAGCCCGAAAATCGGAGAGACCATGTTTACGACCTTCCGCCTGCCCGCGCTTGCCGCGGCCCTGACCATCCTCCTCGCCGCGACCGCGACGGCGCAGACGCCGCCGGCCGCCCCGGCGGCTCCGCCACCGCCGGCCGCAACGGCGCCGGCGGACGCCCCGGCCGCACCGGCCCCCGCACCCGATGCGGCGAGCCCGGCCGAGCCGGCGACGCCGGCACCGGTCGCCGCCGCGCCGGTCGCTGCAGCGCCGCCCCCGGTCGTCGATACCGTCCAGGTCGAGAATCCGTACGGCATGGAAGCGCTGTGGAAGGGCGGCGGGTTCATCGCCGAAGCCGTTCTGGTCGTGCTCCTGATCATGTCGATCCTGACCTGGTACATCATGATCGTGAAACTGTGGGAGCAGTCCCGCCTGTTGGCGGCCGCCCGCGCCGCCAACCGCACCTTCTGGAAGGCCAGTTCGGTCACGGCCAGCATCGGGACGCTGAAGGCGAGCAGCCCCTTCCGCTTCATCGCCGAGAGCGGCGCCAGCGCCACCGAACATCATGAAGGCAAGCTGCTCGAACAGATCGACCTGAACAGCTGGGTGACGATGTCGGTCCAGCGCGCCGTCGAAGAAGTCAGCAACCGCCTGCGCGGCGGCCTCTGGGTCCTGGCTACGGTCGGTTCGACTGCTCCCTTCGTCGGGCTGTTCGGCACCGTCATGGGCATCTACAAGGCGCTCACCGCCATCGGCATCGCCGGACAGGCTTCGATCGACAAGGTCGCGGGGCCCGTCGGCGAGGCGCTGATCATGACCGCCATCGGCCTGGTCGTCGCCGTGCCCGCGGTGCTGGGATACAACTGGCTGGTCAGCCGCAACAAATCGGCCATGGAGAAGGTCCGCAACTTCAGCGCCGATCTGCATTCGGTGCTGCTGAGCGGCACCCGGGTCGGCGAGACCGCCACGCCTGTCGCCCGGATCGCCTGATCATGGCGATGAGTGTCGGCTCGCCCGACGGCGGCGAGGATGACGTCGTCTCCGCGATCAACACGACGCCGCTGGTCGACGTGATGCTCGTGCTGTTGATCATCTTTCTGATCACGATTCCCGTCGTCACCCACAACATCAAGGTGGAACTGCCCAAAGAGGTCAATATCCCGACCCAGACCAAGCCCGAGAACATCGTGCTCTCGGTCGACCGCGACGGCGACATGTATTGGGGCCAGACCAAGCTCAAGGACACGGCCGATCTGTTCGAGAAGCTGAAGCCCGAAGCGATCAAGCAGCCGCAGCCGGAAGTCCATATCCGCGGCGATCTGGATGCGCGCTACGAGCCGATCGGCAAGATCGTCTACACCCTGCAGCGGGCCGGGATCGTGAAGGTCGGCTTCATCCTCGAACCCCCTCCTCACGGCGGCTGACCGGCACTAGAAAAGGAAACGTCCGATGGCGATGAATGTTGGCCCGGATACCGGCGGCGACGACGAGGTGATGATCGACATCAACACCACGCCGCTCATCGACGTGATGCTGGTGCTGCTGATCATGCTGATCATCACCATCCCGGTGCAGACCCATGCGGTAAAGGTCGATTTCGGCCCGCCGGCAAAGGAGCCGCCGCTGGTCCTGCCGACGGTCATCGACATTCTGGTTGATTTCGACGGCACGATCTATTGGAACAACGACGCCATTCCCGACCGCCCGACGCTCGAAGCCAAGTTCGCCGAGGTCGGGCAGATCGCCAAGGCGGATCAGCCGGAAGTCCATGTCAATCCGAACAAGCTCGTCTCCTACAAATATGTCGCCGAGGTCATGGCCTCGGCTCAGCATCTCGGGGTCGCCAAGTTGGGCCTGATCGGCAGCGATCAATTCGTCGAGCAATGAGCGCCGCCAACCCGCCGGATCAACCTCTCTGGAACCCTTGCCAATGACGCGCGCTCGTCTGGTCTCTCTCGCCTTGCTCGCTGCCGGCCTCGGCATCGCGAGCCTGCCTTCCCCGAGCCTCGTGCCGAGCGCCGCCGCCGAGGGGCTCCGTCCGGAGATCGGCAAACCGCTGGAGGCGGCCAAGGAACTGGTCAAGAAGGGCAACGCCAAGGCGGCGATGGAGGAGATCAACAAGGCGGCTGCGGTCGGCAACAAGACGGCTTTCGAAAATCTGACGATCGAGCAGATGCGCGCCTATGTCGCCCAACAGGCCGGCGACACCGCCGCGGCGATCAAGGCCTATGAAGCCCTCATCGCGGCGGGCGGGACCGAGGGCAAAGCCCAGCTCAGCATGGTTCAGACCATCGCCCTCCTCTATCTGCAGGAAAAGGATTATCCCAAGGCCATCTCCTGGCTGCTGCGCTATCGAAAGGATGGCGGCACCGACCCGGCGATGCGGACCCAGCTGATCCAGACTTATTTCGACTCCAAGGATTTCGCCGCTGCCGCCAAGGAGCAGCAGGACCAGATCGCCGGCGAGGAAAAAGCCAAAGAAATTCCACCCGAGGCGCAATACCAACTCCTGCTCAATTGCTTTCTCGGCCAGAACGATTCGGCCAGCTATGTCGCCGTCCTGGAAAAGGTCGTACTGCACTATCCGAAGCCCGAGTACTGGGTCGATCTCCTGCGCCGGAGCTCGACCAAACCAGGCTTCGCCGCCAGTCGCCTGGGCCTCGATCTCTTCCGCTTGAAGCTCGCGACCGGCACCATGAAGAATGGCGACGATTATCGCGAGATGACCCAGACCGCCTTGCAGGAACGGTTTCCGGGCGAGGCCAAGGACGTGATCGACAAGGCCTTCGCCGCAGGGCTGATGGGCAAGGACGAGAAGGCGGTCCGCGACAACAAGCTGCGGGACCTGGTGATGGCGACCGTCGGGACGGACATGGCCGCGATCGACGTCGCCGCCGCGACCGCGACCGAGGCCAAGGATGGCCAGGCGATGCTCAATGTCGGCTTCGATTATGTCGGTTACGGCCAGTTCGACAAGGGCATCAAGCTGATGGAGGACGGGATCAAGGCCGGCGGCGAGAAGCATCCCGACGACGGCAAGCTGCATCTGGGATTGGCCTATCTGCGCGCCGGGCAGAAGCCCAAGGCGGTGCAGATGCTGAAGACTGTCGAGGGGACCGACGGGACTAGCGATCTCGCCCGGCTCTGGCTGCTGGTGAACGACGCCAAGCCGGCGTCGTAGCCACGTCCCCGCGCCGTAGCGGGGTCAGCCCCTCGGTTCGCGGTGCGGGCCTCTTCGCTCGGCGTTTGCTCCTGCGCCGGAAAATCCGCGAGCCGCTGGCGCGATTGTGCGGCGCGGGCGAACTGATCCGAAGTCAGGTGACGGAAGACGGGCCGGGCCATCGCAGCGATCGACGATTTCTGCCGGCGTCCTCGGCTGGCGTTCTCATCCCGAGGCCGAGCGGCAACCAATTCACCCTCCCGGCGTTGTCCTTCCGACGGCAGACCGTTTCGGACTCGGCCGTATCGGGACGCGGTCATGACGAAGCCTTTGGAGCTGACCGACAACGCCGGCTGGCCGCGGGTCGAGCCCCTCGACGCCGGGCGCGATCTGCCGCTGCCGTCGGACCCCAAGACGGTATTTCTGGGCTTGCTGCTGCTGATCGCCATCCTGGTGGTGAGCAATCTCGCCGTCGACATCGTCCTCCCCGTGGTCATCGCCGTCGTTCTCAAATTGCTGCTGCAGCCCGCGGTCCGCGGCTTGGAGCGGCTGTGGCTGCCGCGAACGCTGGCGGCGCTGGCGACCGTAGCCCTGCTCGTGACGGTGCTGATCGGCCTCGGCACCCTGATCTCGGCACCGGCCGCGTCTTGGCTGTCGCAGGTGCCGCAAGCGGGTCAGCGTCTGGAACAGCGCCTGAGCGCGCTGCGCGGTCCGATCCAGGCCGTCGATCAGCAATTGCATCATCTCGAAGGTCTGACCAAGGAACCGACGGCCTCGACCGTCGTGGTCGAACATAATTCCTGGGCAGCGGAATCGATCTTCACCGGCACGCGCGAGGCGCTCGGCATCGTCGGGACCAGCCTGCTGTTCCTGATCTTCCTCTTGGTCTCCGGCGACACCTTCCTGCGCCGGGCGGTCGAGATCCTGCCGCGCTTCCGCGACAAGCGGCAGGTCGTCGACATCGCCCAGCAGATCGAGCGCGACATCTCGGCCTATCTGGTCACCGTGACGATCATGAACCTGCTGGTCGGCATCGCCGCCGCAGCCCTCACTTATGCCGTCGGGATCAACGACCCGCTGCTCTGGGGCGCCTTCGCCTTCGTGCTGAACTATCTGCCGATCCTGGGGCCGGCCGTCTGCTTCGGCATTTTCCTGGTCATCGGGCTGCTGAGCTTCGATTCATTGGGACAATCCTGTCTGGCCGCGGCCGGCTACATGATCATCCATCTGATCGAGGGGCAGGCGGTCACCCCGGTCCTGCTGGCCCGACGCTTCACCTTGAACCCCGTCCTGATCATGTTCGCGATCGTCTTCTGGTACTGGATGTGGGGCGTGCCCGGCGCCGTCCTCGCCGTGCCGATGCTGGCGATCACCAAGATCGTGTGCGACCGGATCCGCAGCCTGAGCGCGTTCGGCCATTTCCTCGGCGCCAATGCCTGAGCGCGGCCGGCGGCGGCTACCGGTTCCAGAGCGCCCCACGCCGCCAGGCCCAGAGCGGCAAGCGGAGCAAGGGATAGAGAAAATGCAAGGGCTCGGGCAACGGCACCTGAATCATGTCGTCGAAATTCACCGAAAGGCGCCGCAACTCGGCCAGCCGGGGCCGCCACCCCTCGACCAGAAGCAGGCCGGACAGCGACACCAGAGTCTTGCCGAACGCCAGATCGGACAATTCGATACGCCCGCCCCCGCGCGTCATGGCGAGGAGCGCCACCCGGATCGACAGACGCAGAACCGGGTCGCGCTCCAATTCCTGCGACAGGGTCGGCGGCAGCGCCAGATCGAACAGAAGACGGCACAGGATAAGGGCTTGGCCCACGGCGCGGCCGGCGCCCTCGCGATGCCCGGCCTCGTAGAGTTCGGCGATCTCGGCCTCGCCGGAACCGGCCAGCAGTGCCGCGACATCCGCCAGCCATTTCAACCGCGACCAGGCATGAGACGCGCCGTGCGCACAAAGATAGATCACGAGATAGCGGCGATCGAAGCTCGGCAAGCTCATGCCTTCGGCAATGGCGATCTCGCGATAGGCGGAACGCGGCGGCGGCACCGACAGGAGCGAAGGAAAATCGGTCAACCGCCAATGCAGCTCGAGGTGCAGCCGAGTGGCCTCGTGCTGCCATTCCGTTTCCTTGGCGAGGCGGCACCAGCGGCGATACTGGCGGGCCGTGACCTCTGCGGGCGGGCGCCTGCGCTCGTAGCCGGCGCGGTCGAGCAGGAGGGACGCCGCTTCGACTTGGTCCGGCGGCACCAATATGTCGATGTCCTTGGCGTGGCGAAGCCCGAGCTGACCGTAGGCCTGGATCGCGAGCGGCAAGCCCTTGATGAAGGCGACCGGGATTCCGGCGGCGTCGAAGGCGGCGCGCAAGCGGAGCGCAGACGCCGCGAAGCGCACGGTGCGACGGGCGATCTGCCGGGCGACCGCGGCAATCGCCCGCGCCTCGGCCGCCGGTACGTCGATGCCGGCTTCCCGCAGCGCGTGATCGGCCAGCCCGACGATGCGATGCCGTTTGATGGTCTCGACGAAACCCGGCCAATCGAGCTCCCCGGCGCAGGCTGCGCGCACCGCCGCCACGCGCCGCGCCGAAGGTGGCCAGATCGCACAGGCGACGGCCAGGGCGAATTCCGGCGTGCCCGCGACCGGCAGCGCCCGGCGGCTCGCAATCATGCCGGCCGGTGCGCCCGGACGATTCGGGCGATCGGCGTGAAGGCCCGGGCCGTACGTCCGCCGCACACGATCCGGCCGCCGGCTTCGAGCCAGGCGTGGCCCTCGAAGCCGGTCGCCGAACGGGCGACGCCCAGGTGCAGTACTGCTGCGACGCCGCGTCGGCGCAACATGAATTCTCCGGCGAGCGCCATGATCAGGCAGCAATCGCGCAAGCGCAGGCGGCGCACGGCACTGGCCAGGGCGGCAGCGACATGGTCGACGGCCGGGTCGACGGAAGGCTCCGCGGCGGCAGTACCGGCTCCCGGCGCCACCTCGCCGACCCGCGCCGCGATCCGGCGGAACGGCACGAGACGGAGCGTCAGTGCCGCCCCGGCCAGGACCAGCATCGCCTCGACCACCCGCAGCCTCCGGCGCATAACGGCCCAAAACGGCATTCTCGCGATCCTGGTCAAGTCCGGCGCCTCTCCACTCCTGCAGCCCGCGCCGGAGGATGGCACTGCCGGGCGATCGGGTCCAGCCTCGGCCCCTGGGCGCGATCACCCGACCCCGCGGCAGATATCGTCGGAATTCGCCCCGCCGGCCATCGATTGCGGCAAGCGCCGCCTTTCGGATCGCTTCCCGCCGCACAATATGAGGGAAGGCACCGTTACTCGCCCTCGATATCCGCCGGCGTTTCCGCCCGCGACTCGAGCCGCCGAACGGACCGGCAAGCAGCAATCGATCGGGAGCGCGACATCGATGTCGGCGACGAGACCCCTACCTAAGGCCGATCCTCATCCGCTGCCCCTCCTCGCGCCGGGCGCGAATTAGCATGTCGACCTCGCCTCGAACCACAGGAACTGCCGAGTCGGCAAACGCCGCTGCGGCTGCCGATCAGCGGGCCTTGAAGCGCGCGACTGTGCCCTTTCAGCAACCATCTCTGATGCGCGCCCTGGGTCAACTCGCCAGTTCGGTCCCGCCGTTGCTGGCGCTGGTGGTCGCGATGTACGTCGTGCTGCCCTGGTCGGTCTGGGCTGCCTGGGCGCTGGCGATCCCGGCCGCGGGGTTCGTCGTCCGGATCTTCATCATTCAGCATGATTGCGGCCACGGCGCCTTCTTCCGGTCGCGCCGGTTGAACGACATCTCGGGGACATTGTGCAGCCTCGTCACCGTCACGCCCTACGCCATGTGGCGGCGCCAGCATGCCGGCCATCACAGCCACTGGAACAATCTGGATCAACGGCATGCCGGCTCCGACATCTATTCCGGCTGTCTCACTCTCGCCGAATATCGAATCCTGCCGGGCTGGCGCCGCCGGCTCTACCGGCTGGTCCAGCACCCCGCGGTGGCGCTGGTCGCGTTGCCGCCGATGGTCTTCCTGCTGCTCTACCGCCTGCCCTTCGACGCGCCCAGCGCCTGGCGGGCGGAACGGCGCTCGGTCCATCTGACCAATCTCGCCTTGCTCGTCTTGTTCCTCGCCATGGGCAGCCTGATCGGTTTTCGTGCCGTCCTGCTGGTCCAGGTGCCGATCCTGGCCCTGGCCGCCACTGCCGGGATCTGGCTCTTTTCGATCCAGCACCGATTCGAGACCGCGCTCTGGGCACGCCAGGACGAGTGGGAGCCGGTCGCGGCGTCGCTCCGCGGCAGTTCCTATCTGAAGCTGCCGGCGCTGCTGCAATGGTTCACCGGCAATATCGGCTTCCATCACATCCATCATTTGAATCCGCGGATCCCGAACTACCGGCTCCAGGCCTGCCACCGCGCGACACCCGCCCTCGCCGCGGTGCCGGCCCTGCCGGTCGGGCGCGTGCTCGCCTCCTGGCGCCTGGCCCTCTGGGACGAGGCGTTGGGTTGTCTCGTAGCCTTTCCGGAACACGCCCGGGTCGGCTGAACGGCGCGCATCACAGCACCAGCTGGAGACCGAGATAGGTGGAGAGAGCATTGAACCGGGTCGGATCTTCGAGATTCCGGCCGGCGGAAAACAAGATGTGATAAGTCCCGTCGATGTCGTACTCACCGCCGAGAGTGAAACCGGCCCCGGTCGCCGTCTCCTGCCCATCGGGCGACTGCCAGAAGATTTCACCGCCGAGACTCCAGTTTTCGTCGAATTGCCTCAGCAGGGTCCAACCGGCAAACCAATAGTTCTTTTCCGATGTCTCGGCGTTGCCGGGGTTGATCCAGTATCCACCGCCGCCGTAGCTGGTCCAGGGACCGAAACTCTCCTGGATCCAGACGGGCAGAAAGATCCGCAATTCCCCGGTCCCGAGCTGCTTGGCCTGGCTACCGGTTGGGAGCTCGAGAATCGGATAGAGCGCCAGCTGCGGGCGCCAGCCATCATCGTCCGCCTCGACAAAGCGGTATTTCAGCCCGAGCTCGGTGTCGCCATAGCCGTACCGGGCCGAACGGACACCGGGCTTGTCGAAGGCGTCGACGATGCCGAGATGAAGTTGGACATCCTCGACCAGGCCGTAATTGGCGTCGATGCCCGGCAGGACGCCTTGGCGCCCGGCCGCCGTGAAATTGCCGATGCCCGCGATATTGATCTCGAAATGCTGGAAATCGACCGGCTCGGGATCATCGGTCACGAAAGGCGGTCCGGCCGAGGCCGTGCCGAAGGCGAGGCCCACGCCGAGCAGCGCCCCGACACGAGCAACGGCGATCGGCCACGAACCGCTCCGAGACCAGCCGGAACCGGCGGGCTGGACGCGGGTTCGGGGGCCGGAAAACACCCCCGCCCTCCGATCCGGCCTCAATACCCCTTCAAATCGGGGTCGAGGCTCTGCCCGGGCTCGAGCTGGACCCCGAAGCTGTTGAGAAACATCGAGACCTGCGTGTACTGCCCCGCAGTGAAGACCACATCCATGCATTGCTTCTGATCGAAGTAGCGGTTCAATTCGGCCCAGACCGGATCGCTGATGAAATGGTCCCCGACCAGATCGTCGGCAGCCCGGATCAGGGCGGCGTCTTCGGGGCTCCAATTGCCGGCGTCGGCACCTTTCTTGATCGCCGCGATCTCGGCCTCCGTCAGCCCTTCGCGCCGGCCGATGCCCGTATGCTGGGTGAATTCATAGCCCGATTTGCACAGGAACCCGACCCGCAGGATCACGATCTCGCGCTGGCGCGGGGCCAGGCTGTTGCGGCGCGACAGGATATAGCCGCCCCATTCGAGAAACCGACCGAGCGCCTTGGGCGCGTGCACCAGCGTCCGATAGATGTTCAAGAGCGGCCGGTGCTGCCTCAGTACCGCCACGACCTCGCGCTGGTCTTCGGTGAGATCCGCATCCGCCACCGGCGCGATTCGCGGTTGGCTCAGTCTCATGGCGACGCGGCTCCTCTCTGCTTGCGCTGCGGCCCGCCCCCCGCGGGCCCGGTGTCTGGACTGCACAGGTAGCAGACCGCGCCTCGGATCGCCAGAGGACGCGAACCCGGCCTCTCGCCTCACCGAATGGTGAAGCACCGGGGCCGGTGCCCGGTGGACCCGCCCCGGTCGGTGCGTATAGTGGGGTGCGCCGCAACATCACCAAAGATGGGGGCTTCATGTTCAGGACGATCATCCGGACCGCCGCAGTCGCTGTGCTGTCCGCCTGTGCTCTGGCGGCCGATCCCGGGCTCGCGTCGGCCGCCGACGGCGATCCGTCGTACGCGAACCCCGATGTCTGGCTGTGCCGGCCGGGGCGGCAGGATGCCTGCACGGTCGATCTGGATGCCACCATCGTCGCCGCCGACGGCGCGCTCACACGCGAAGCCTTCCATGCCGACCCCGATGCGCCGATCGATTGCTTCTACGTCTATCCGACGGTCTCGAACGAACCGGGCGGCAATTCCGATCTGGTCATCGGCCCGGAAGAACGACGCGTGGTCGAACAGCAATTCGCCCGCTTCGGCGCCAAGTGCCGCCTGTTCGCGCCGATGTACCGGCAGATTACCCGGACCGCTTTGCGGGCGTTTCTCTCCGGCCGGCCGATTCCGGTGGATCGACAGATGGGTTTTCGCGACGTGCTCGCCGCCTGGACCGACTATCTCGCCCGTGACAACAAGGGCCGCGGCGTCGTCCTGATCGGCCACAGCCAAGGTTCGGGCGTGCTCACCCAATTGCTCAAGACCGAGATCGACGGCAAGCCGATCCAGGCCAGGATCGTCTCGGCGATTCTGATGGGAACCACCCTGCCGGTGCCCAAGGGCGCCGATATCGGCGGCGCCTTCCAGCACATCCCCGTCTGTCGGTCGAACACCCAGACCGGCTGCGTCGTCGCCTTCGCCGATTTCCGCGCCGATGTGCCGCCGCCAGCCGACAGCCGGTTCGGCCAGGCGTCGGACGGGATGCAGGCCGTGTGTGCCAATCCGGCCGCCCTCGGCGGCGGTTCGGCGCCGCTCGATGCCTATCTGGCCGCCGGGCGCATCGCAGCCGGCGAGTCGGGAGCGACGCCGGTCTCCTGGACCAACCCGCCGCAGGCGATCGACACACCCTTCGTCAAGGTTCCGGGCCTCTTGACCGGCGAATGCAAGGCCGATGAGCACGGTTCCTACCTGGCCGTCACCGTCCATCCGACCCCGGGCGGGGCGCGCGTCAACGACATCGCCGGCGATCTCCTCGTCGGCGGCAAGGTGATGGCGGATTGGGGCCTGCACCTGATCGACGCCAACCTCAATATGGGCAGTCTGGTCACTCTGGTCGGCGAGCAGTCGACCGCCTATCTGGCCAAGGCCGGGCATTAGGCGGAAGCGGCCGGGCCGGGCGAGGTTTCGTCGCTGAGTCGATTCGCTCTCGCCGGATGAACCATAATATCGCTTTCAGTATCGACGAGCCGGTCCTCGCCACCGCCGTCGACAGCGTCAAGGGCAACTACCGCGACGCGGAATACGTTCTCGGGTTGCGCGATTGCGCCGGTTTTTCTGCAGGCGCGGCCCGCGAGGTCGGATTGCGGGTCCCGCTGTTGAATTTCACGCCCTACGGATCCATCGAGATTCTCGCCGACTGGAACGATGACAGGAGTGCCGTCCGGTGAGACGGGGCCGCACCGGGATCACCCGTCGAGGCCCATCGCCGCGCCCGCCCGCTCGATCGCCCGGATCGCTGCTTCGCTTCCCGAAGCGGCTTCGATCCTGGCGATCGCCCGCATGAGGCGGGTCACGCGTTCCAGCGATCCCGGGCCGAGCCGGCGGGAGGCATCGAGCAAGACCTCGGCAGCCTTCGGCCCGATTTCGGCCAGGGCATCGCCGGGGGCCAGCTCCAGGATCGATGTTCCCCGATAGGTCAGGCGCTTGCGGATGGCGTCGAGCGCAGCCGGGCTCACCACGATCTCCACGGCGATGCCTTCTCCTTCGGGATAGTGTCCAGGCGGGCCGAGCGCCCGCAGGCTCCGGCCGGTCCGGATGACCGCTTCCATCAGAGCGAGATCGCCCAGTCCGACGATGCGGGCTATCCCGGATCGGGCGGCCTTCTCCATCATCGCCAGGCGGAGTTCGCCCGACCGGCCGAGCCCGTCCTCTTCGCCGGCGGCGCCGGTCGCATAGTAGCGCGCCATCTCCCAGACATCGGGATTCCGCACCGACGGCACGTCGGGTCCGACGAACTGGGGAAAGACATCGGCCAGCAAGCACCAATCATCGGTCGGTCTCACCCGGATCGAGCGCTCGATGTCACCCGCTCGGCCGAGTGCCAGAAAATAGAGGGCGCGTTCGTCGTCGCCTTCGTCATACTCGCCGCCATTTTCCGCCACCTTCAGCGACCAGCCGCGACCCTTGACGAAGATTTCAGTGCGCTGGCGATGCATCTGAAGCAGCTGAGGTTCGTAGAGCGAGCGGTTGGCGGCGGTGACCACATGAATCATCGGACATCCTCCTGGCTGCGTCTGGAGCCTGAGCAGCCTCGATCGGGCTGTCAATCGTAGAATCCCGGCAGCGGCGAGCGGAAGACGGCGGCGCTCAAGGCGGCGGGGCCCGGTCGAGCCCGCCCTCCCGCCACCTGTTCACCACTTCCTCGGCGAGGGCATGGATCTTCACCGCCGAGACACGCGGACCCGGCGAGGCCGCGGCGATGCTCCGCACCCGCTCGATCAGCGGCCGATATTCCGGCAGGCGAGCCTCGATCCGGCGCTTGCGGATATCCAGGGGCTTGGTCTCGAACGCCTTGTGGAGAAAGGCATAAGCCGTGACTTCGCTGGCCAGCGCGGTCAGCACGGATTCCTGGCGGTGGTGCTGATCGTCGACGAGCCGCATCAACGCTTCGCGACCGCTTTCGAACATCAGGAATGCCGTAAAGAGAACGTCGAACGAGGCTTCCTGGGCGGCCTTCGCGGCCTCGGCCGAGTGCCGGCCGTCCTCCGCCACTTCGGGCAATCGCGACATCGCATCGATCAGCGCTTTGAAGTAGACATAGAACTCGGTCACCCAGGAGACCGCGCTGCCGTCGAGAACCTCTAGGTCCTTGGAATTATTATGGAATATGACGACGTAATCCTGATTCGGCCGCGCCGGTCGGGCGATCCGGCCTTTGGTCTCGTATTGATCGATCAGACGCTGGATGAAATCGCCGACGGCGAAGATCCGGCACAGCGTCGAGATTTCCGCGGCGAAAATATCCGCGACCCCAAACCGGAGATTTGCCGACTGGAACGCCCAGGCGACCACGGCGAGTGTGCCCGCGGTGAGGGCCGCTACCGCCTCGCTGTCTGAGAGCCGCGGAAAGCTGGTGACGAAGAGAAGTTCGACAAAAGGCGCCGTGCCGGCGATGACCGCCAAGTCACGGCAATGCGGCGAGAAGACGAAGCGGGTCAATTCGGTAAACCATTTGGCCGGTGGCCGCGACCAATCACCGGCGTTCGCGTCGCCCATCATGCCCTCCTCGCTACCCGCGCCAAGATGGACGACACTATCGGAACCATCGGGCCGCGAAGCTGCGAGCCTCTCACGAGTTCCGGGTCGGCACAAGCTCAGATTGAGCAACAACCCACGTCACCGCTGATTCGACCGAGTCCGCGATCGCCCCCGCCGGTCCTTCCGGCCGGCGGACCAGGATCACCGGCAGGCAGGCCTCGCGTGCCGCGGTCAGCTTGGCTGCGGTTGCCGTCCCGCCGCTCGCCTTGGTGACCAGGACGGAAATGCCGTACCGGCGCAGCAGCCGGCGCTCGGCCTCCAATCCGAAGGGCCCGCGCCCGAGAATGATCTCGTGGGGCCCGAGCGCCGGCAGCTCGCGCACGGGGGCGATCAGCCGGATCAGCAGCCAGACGCGCTCCAGCCCGGCGAACGCGACCAACCCTCGCGTCCCGATGGTGAGAAACGCCCTGCCGCCGAACCGGGCCAACGTCTCGGCTGCCGCTGCCGCGTCGGCGACCTCGATCCAGCGGTCGCCCGGCTCCCGGTCCCAGGCCGGCCGTTGCAGGCGCAGCCGAGGCACGCGGCATAGGATGCAGGCCGTCGCGGCATGGCCCTGGATCGCGGTGGCGAAGGGATGGGTGGCATCGACGACCAGATCGACCTGGTTGTCTCTCAGCCAGGATGCCAGCCCGGCCGCACCGCCGAAGCCGCCGATCCGGGTAACGCCGGCGAGAGGCGCGGGATGCTCGGTCCGGCCGGCGAGCGAACTCGTCACCCGCATCCGGCCGGCGAGGGAAGCCGCCAGCGAAGCGGCTTCGGCGGTGCCGCCCAGGATCAGCAGATGCGGCACGGCCGTCACGGCCCGACCCGGCCGATGAGCGCACCGTCGCGATCGAAGATCGCAACCTCGATCGCGGTCCGTCCCGACAGGGTCGCGAGCGCCACGTCGCGGGCATCGGCGCCGATCCGCCGGATCAGCGCCGCCTCGAACGGGGGCCCGAGGCACTTGGCGATGCTCAGCACCTCGCCCGCCCCGACAGCGGCGCCCGCCTGTCCGACCGCCTCGGAGGGTGCTCCCAGATCGGCCAGCAGCCGGGCCAGGGCACCCGTCTCGACCCGGCTCCGGCTCGAATGCAGGTCGAGATTCCCGGCCGCGAGCTTGGCCATCTTGGCGAAGCCGCCGGCCAGCGTCAGCGTCGCCACGGGATGGGCTTTCAGATATTTCAGCGTGCCGCCGACGAAATCGCCCATGTCGATGAGGGCCTGCTCGGGCAAGCCGTAGAGCTGGCGGACGGCGGCTTCCGAGGTCGAGCCGGTCGCAGCCGCCAGATGCGCGATCCCGGCGGCGCGGGCGACATCGATGCCGCGATGGATCGAGTGGATCCAAGAGGCGCAGGAATAGGGCACGACGATGCCGGTGGTGCCCAGCACCGAGAGCCCGCCGACGATGCCGAGCCGGGCGTTGAGCGTCTTCAGCGCCAGATCCGCCCCGCCCGGGATCGAGATCGTGACCACCAGATCCGCATTGGCCGGACCGTCGCACTCGTCCGCGGCATCGTCGAGCGCCCAGCCGATATAGCGGCGCGGGCCCGGATTGATCGCCGGCTCGCCCGGCGCGAGCGCCAAGCCCGGCCGCGTCACCGTGCCTACTCCGATCCCGGCACGAAAGACCAGCCCCGTCCCGGCGGCGCCCCCCTCGATCCTGGCCAGGATCAGCGCGCCATGGGTGACGTCGGGATCGTCGCCCGCGTCCTTGACGATTCCGGCTTCGGCCCAGCCCTCGCCGATCCGGGTGGAGGCGAGCGCAAAGCGGGGTGCCTCGCCCTTGGGCAGTCGAATCGAGACAGGGTCCGCGAAGACACCGGTCAGCAGCGCCTGATAGGCAGCCCGCGCCGCCGCCGCGGCACAGGCGCCGGTCGTCCAGCCGCGGCGGAGCGTGCCGTCGGGCTTACGGGCCATCGCGGCCGGGGCGGGAGGATCGGGACATCGGCGTCGTTTCTTCGGACAGAGGCTGTGTGCAGGTGCGACCCTACCGGCCCGGGCGCGGACTGGCCAGCGTCGCGGCCCGCCTCCGGGCGCAATCGGCCGCTTGCCAAACCCGCTCGCCCTCCCCACTCTCCCGCAAATGACCACCCCTCTCGACATCGCCCTGCCGAACCACGATTTCCCCGACTTGGCGCCCGGTAGCGTCTGGCTGGTCGGCGCCGGGCCGGGGGATCCCGGACTGTTGACCCTGCTCGCGCTCCACGCACTGCGCCGGGCGGATGTCGTGGTCTATGACGCGCTGGTCGACGAGCGCATCCTGGCCTGCGCCAACCCGGAGGCCGTGCGCGAATATGCCGGCAAGCGCGGCGGCAAGAAGTCGCCGAGCCAGCCCGATATATCCAATCGGCTGATCCAGCTCGCCCGGGCAGGCGGGCGTGTGCTGCGGCTGAAGGGCGGCGATCCCTTCGTCTTCGGCCGTGGCGGCGAGGAGGCGCTGGCGCTGGTCGCAGCCGGCGTGCCGTTCCGGATCGTGCCGGGCATCACGGCGGGGATCGGCGGCCTCGCCTATGCCGGCATTCCCGTCACGCATCGCAGCGTCAACCAGGCGGTCACCTTCGTCACCGGCCATTCGGTCACGGGCGACCTCCCCGACGAGCTCGACTGGGCGGCGCTGGCGCGCGCACCGGTGCTGGTCTTCTACATGGCGCTGAAGCACCTGCCCGGCATCGCCGATCGGCTCATGGCCCGGGGCCGGGACGGGGCGACGGCGGTGGCGCTGGTCGGCAAGGCGGCGACGCCGGCGCAGCGGGTGCTGGAAACGACGCTCGCCTGTGCTGCTGCCGATGCTGCCCGGAGCGGGATCGAGCCGCCGGTGCTGATCGTGATGGGCGAGGTGGTGCGCTTGCGCGCCGGGCTCGACTGGCTCGGTGCCGCCGAGGGCCGCGTACTCGATCCGGATCCGCTGGCACCAGCTCTGCCGAACCGTGCCGGCTGAGCGCGGCCTGATCCTGGCCGCCCCGGCTTCGGGCAGCGGCAAGACCACGCTGACGCTCGGGCTGCTGCGGGCGTACCGCCGCCGCGGGCTCGATGTCGCCGGGGCCAAGGTCGGGCCGGATTATATCGACCCGGGTTTCCATCGCGCCGCGTCGGGTCGGGATTCGGTCAATCTCGACCCCTGGGCCATGCGCCGGGATTTCCTGGCCGGGACGATCGCCGGGATCGGCGCCGATCTGGTCCTGTGTGAAGGCGTCATGGGCTTGTTCGACGGCGCCGGGGCCGGCGGCGATATCGGCTCGACGGCGGATCTGGCCGCTGTCACCGGCTGGCCGGTGGTGTTGATCGTCGATGCCAAGGGACAATCGGCCTCGGTCGCGGCCCTGCTCGGAGGATTCGCCCGCCACCGCGCCGATGTGGCACCGGTCGGCGTGATCTTCAACAACGTCGCGGGGACGCGCCACGCGGCGATGCTGGCCCAGGCGACGCGCAAGGCGCTCCCCGACTTGGCGATCCTGGGGGCGGTGGCGCGCGAACCCGGCCTGGCGCTGCCCTCGCGCCATCTGGGGCTGGTGCTGGCCGAAGAGCATCCGGATCTGGAGACTTTCCTCGAGCGCGCCGCCGATGCGATGGCGGCGGCAATCGATCTGGAGGGGCTGGCCGACCTCGCCTGCCCGCCGCACTGCGCCGAGGCCCCTCGAGCCCCGCCGATCCCGCCGCTCGGACACCGCATGGCCATCGCCCGGGATCGCGCCTTCGCCTTTGCCTATCCGCACCTGCTGGAGTCTTGGCGGCGAGCTGGGGCCGCCATCCTGCCCTTCTCGCCGCTCGCCGACGAAGCCCCGGATCCGGCAGCCGATGCCGTGTTCCTGCCCGGCGGATATCCGGAGCTGCACGCTGGCGCCCTCGCCGCGGCAACCCGGTTCAAGGCCGGGCTGCACCGGGCGAGTGCGCGGGCCGTGCCGATCTATGGCGAGTGCGGCGGCTATATGGTGCTGGGCGAGCGGCTGATCGATCGCGACGGTGTCGGCCACGAGATGGCCGGTCTGCTGCCGGTCGCAACCAGCATCGCCAACCCGCGGCGGCGCTTAGGCTATCGCCGGGCGACGGCACTCGCCGGCCGCTGGGAAGGACTGTCCTTCCGTGGCCATGAATTCCATTTCGCCGAGGAAACCGGGCCGGTAGCCGGGCGCCGGCTGTTCCGGTACAGCGATGCCGACGGCAATTCTCAGAGGGTCGGCGGCGCGGTTCGGGGCAGCGTCTCCGGCTCCTTCCTCCATGTGATCGACTGCCTTGCGGCAGCGCCTCCGATTGGGTGACGATCCGGCGGGAAGCATCTTCGGGGGCAGAAATGGATCGCTATTTCGGGATCACCGCTCGAGGCTCGAGCGTACGCGTCGAGCTTCTGGCCGGGCTCACCACGTTTCTCACCATGGCCTATATCCTGTTCGTGAACCCGTTGATCCTGGGCGAGGCGGGGATGGATCGGGGGGCCGTATTCGTGGCGACCTGCCTCGCCTCGGCCTTCGGCACCGCGCTGATGGGGCTCTATGCCAATTATCCGATCGCACTGGCGCCGGGGATGGGCCTCAACGCCTATTTCACCTATGGTGTGGTCATCGGCCTGCATCAGCCCTGGCAAGTGGCGCTGGGGGCCGTGTTCCTCTCGGGCGTGCTGTTCCTGATTCTGTCGCTGACCCGAATTCGCGAACTCGTCGTCAACGGCATTCCACACTCGCAAAAAATGGCGATTTCGGCCGGGATCGGCTTGTTTCTGGGCATCATCGCCTTGAAGAATGCCGGGTTGATCCAGGCTTCGCCGGAGACGTTCGTGACCCTGGGCGACGTCCGGGCACCACCGGCGCTGCTTGCGGCGGTGGGCTTCGTGGTCATGGTGGCGCTCGATACCCGCAAGATCCCGGGGGCGATTCTGCTGGCCGTGCTCGGCACGACGATTCTGGGCGTCGGCCTCGGGCTCTCGCCCTTCGGCGGGATCGCGGCTTGGCCGCCGAGCCTGGCCCCGACCTTCCTGCAGATGGATCTGGCCGGAGCGGTCAGTCTCGGCGTCGTCACCATCGTCTTCGCCTTTTTCTTCGTCGATCTGTTCGACAGCACCGGCACGCTGATCGGGGTGGCGCATCGAGCCGGGCTGATCGGCACCGACGGTAGGATCCCGCGGCTGCGCCGGGTGCTGATCAGCGACAGTGCCGCAGTACTTCTCGGTGCCGCTCTCGGCACCTCGACCGTCACCAGCTATATCGAGAGTGCGGCCGGGGTGAAGGCGGGCGGACGGACCGGGCTGGTCGCCGTGGCGGTAGCCGTGCTCTTTCTGTTGAGCTTGTTCCTGGCCCCGCTCGCCGGCTCGGTCCCGGCTTACGCCACCGCCCCGGCGCTCCTCTATGTCGCGTGCCTGATGGCGCGCGGGCTGACCGAGATCGACTGGGAGGATCCCAGCGATTACGCCCCGGCAGTGGTGACGGCGCTGTCGATGCCGCTCACCTTCTCGATCGCCAACGGCATCGGTTTCGGCTTCATCAGCTTCGCCGCCGTCAAGATCCTGGCCGGCAAGGGGCGCGAAGCGGGGGCGACCATGATCGTCCTGGCCGCCCTCTTCGCCCTCCGCTATGCCCTCCTCGCCACCGCCTGAGAAAATCTGGCACGAGCGGGAATATATTGCAGTGCCCCCACGTTCCTGGAAGTGCGGCGGCCGTTCGGCAATCAATCGGAAACCGTTGCGGGCATAGAGTGTTAGAGTTGGATCTTAGCAAAGGGTATGAAGATGACATTAAGATCCCGGGTCTCGATCTCGGTCGCTCTGCTGACCCTGTCGGTGACCGCCTTCGCAGCCGCAGCAGCTTCGAACCCGGTCACCACCGGCGGCTCTCCGCCGCTCGGCCTGCTGACTGGTGCACTCATCTGCGTTGTGTTGACTCTGCTGGTGTGGAGCGACGACCTCGACCGCAGCTCCGTCCGGCGCTCACGGGCCCAGCGGGTGGAGAATGGCTCGCGCAAGATTTGAGGGTGGGGGGGCGAGCCCGCGGGGTTGATACCGGAGAAGCAGCAGTTCGAAAATCGGCGGGTTCTGGCTTCGGGCTACAGAGCCGGGAACTCCGGCGCGTCGCGGACCGGGTATGCCACGGTTGCACGGGCCCCGCTGGCTCACACCCCCGTCCTCCGGCATGCTGCCGCCGCGGGCGCCGATGCCCCGGGTGGGAGCGTCCGATGAGATCGAGCGTGTCTTTTTTCGCCGTTGCCGGCGCCATTGCCCTGTCTTGCACCATGGCACCAGCGCAGACGCCGCCGCAGCCGGCGCCGCCGGCACCGGCGATCGCGCCGCCGGCGGACATTCCCTATCCGGGGACGATCCGGCTCGCAGTCGATGCCACCGATCTCGCCCATGGGATTTTCGCGGTCCAGGAGAGCCTGCCGGTCCAGGCCGGGCCGTTGACGGTGCTCTTTCCCCGCTGGCTGCCGGGGACTCATTCGCCCAGCGGGCCGATCGACAAGCTGGCCGGGCTGGTGATTTCCGCCGGGGGCAAACGGATCGAGTGGCGGCGCGATCCAGTCGATGTCTATGCCTTCCACCTCGATGTCCCTGCAGGGGTGACGGCGCTCGATCTGAGTTTTCAGTTCCTTTCGGCGGTCTCGACGCGCGAAGGCCGGGTCATGATGACCCCGGACATGCTGAGCCTGCAATGGATCGACCTCGTCCTGTATCCCGCCGGGTATTTCACCCGCCGGATCCAGGTCGCGGCGAGTGTCACCCTGCCCGAGGGTTTCAAACTCGCGACGGCGCTCGAGTCCGAGTCGATCGTCGGCGCCCAGACCAGCTTCAAGCCGACCAGTTTCGAGACGCTGGCCGATTCACCGATGATCGCCGGGCGCTATTTCCAGAGCTTCGATCTCGATCCCGGGGGCCCGGCGCGGGTGACGCTCGACGTGATCGCCGACCGGCCGGAGCTGCTCGCCGCCACCCCCGACCAGATCGCCGCCCACCGGGCGCTGGTCCAGCAATCCTACAAGCTGTTCGGCTCGCATCACTACGATCACTACGATTTCCTGCTGTCGCTCAGCGACAAGATGGGCGGCAACGGGCTGGAGCACCACCAGTCGAGCGAAGACGGAACCCAGCCGAAATATTTCACCAATTGGGACAAGACTCCGGCCGGGCGAGATCTGCTGTCGCATGAATATGCCCATTCCTGGAACGGCAAGTTCCGCCGGCCGGCCGATTTGTGGACGCCCAATTTCAACGTGCCGATGCGCGACAGCCTGCTCTGGGTCTATGAGGGCCAGACCCAATATTGGGGCTATGTCCTGGCGGCGCGGGCGGGGCTGTGGACGAAGCAGCAGGCGCTCGACGCCATCGCCGCGAGCGCCGCGATCTACGATCACCGGGTGGGACGCATCTGGCGCGCGCTCGAAGACACGACCAACGATCCGATCATCGCCCAGCGGCGGCCGCTGTCGTGGCTCAGTTGGCAGCGCAGCGAGGATTACTATTCCGAAAGCCAACTCGTCTGGTTCGATGCCGATACGCTGATCCGCGAGCTCTCCGGCGGCAAACGGTCGCTCGACGATTTCGCCAGGGCGTTCTTCGGCATCGAGAATGGCAGCTTCGTGCCCGCGACCTATACGTTCGACGACATCGTCAAGGCCCTGGACGCGGCCCAGCCCCATGATTGGGCAGGGTTCCTGCGGGAACGTCTGGACGGCCGGGCCGCCGGCGCCCCTCTCGACGGCCTTACCCGCGGCGGCTATAAGCTGATCTACAGCGAGACCGCGTCCGACTTTGTCAAGAGCATCGAGATGCGGCGCAAGAATACCGATCTCGCCTATTCGATCGGGGTGACGATCGGCAAGGACGGGGCCTTGACCGAGGTGATGTGGGACGGGCCGGCATTCAAGGCGGGGCTGACCGAGGGGACTCAGATCGTCGCGGTCAACGGCGACAGCTATGACAATGACGGGCTGAAGGATGCGATCAAGGCCGCCAAGACCGGTACGACCCCGATCGCCCTGCTGGTCAAGTCCAAGGAGCAGTACCGCACGGTCCAGATCGATTATCACGGCGGGTTGCGCTATCCGCACCTGGAGCGCATCGAGGGCACGCCGGCCCGGCTCGACGACATTCTCGAAGCGCGGAAATAGCCCGGGTCGAGCGAGGAGAGCAGCGGGTGAGGCCCAGTTATGATGCCGTAGTCGTCGGATTGGGGATCATGGGGGCGGCGACGCTCGACGCCCTCGGTCGACGGGGTCTGCGCGTCTTGGGTGTCGAAGCCGGCGGGCCGTTGCATCGCAGGGGCTCCTCGCACGGCGACACGAGGATTTTTCGTCGCGCCTATTGGGAGGGCGAGCGCTATCTGCCGCTTCTGAACCGATCGCGTGCCGGCTGGATGCACCTCGCCGAGGACATGGGCGAGACGATTTTCCTCGAGACCGGCGGGCTGTATCTCGGGAGCGCCGCCTCGATGTTGGTTCGAGGCGCGCGGGCGACGGCGGTAACGGCGGGAATCCCCCATGAATATCTGGACGCGAGCGAGATCTCCCGCCGCTTTCCGGCCTTCCATGTCGGCGACGAAATCGAAGCGCTGTTCGAACCGGATGCGCTCATGCTCTTCGCCGAGCAGGCGCGGCTGGGATTTCTCTCGCGCGCCGTCGCGGCCGGAGCCGAGATCCGCTATGGCCAGCCGGTTCGCGCCCTGACACCGGGTCCGGCGCCGGCCGTCGCCGGCGATCGATGGAACACGAGTTGCGGCGCCGTGGTCCTGACCGTCGGCGGCTGGATCGGCCGCTTTCTGCCGGACGAGCTCGGTCCCTCGGTCACCCCGATGCGGGTTCCGATATACTGGTTCGAGGTTTCGGAGGCGGCCGAGTCCGACCATGGTCCCGGGCGGTTTCCGATCTTTTTGAGCGAGCAGGCCGATGGTGCCCTGATCTACGGCTTTCCGAAATGGCAGAATATCGAGGCCGGGCTGAAGCTGGGGTTCCACAACCGGCAGCTCTCGCCGATCGACATGGAAGACGAGAGATGCCCGCCGGACGAGGCCGAACGGCTGGAATTGTGGCGATCGGTCGGACCTCTCCTCCCCGGTTTGCGGCCAGAGGGGCGGGGTGCTTCCTGTGTCTACACCATGTCGCCGGACGAGAGTTTTCTGATCGGACGGTCGCAGACCATCGAGGGCGTCGTCTATTGCAGTGCCTGTTCCGGGCACGGCTTCAAATTCGCTCCCGCGATCGGCGAGGCTTTGGCGCAATTGGTGACTCGGGGCGATTCGGACCTCGACCTGTCGGCCTTCGATATCGGGCGTTTCCATGCGGCGGCTCGGCCCGTGTGATGTTCGCGAGGGCCCGAGCCTATTTCGACCTCGTCCGGCAGATCGCGCTGCCGATTCTGGTCGCGGCGATCGGGCTCCCCGCGCACGCCGGGGAGGCCGGCAGCGCGATCCCGCTCTATACCTACGAGGTCGTTCACGCCTATCCGCACGATCCCAAGGCGTTCACCGAGGGGCTCTTCTACCGGGACGGCTATCTCTATGAGAGCACGGGACTCGAAGGCCAGTCTTCGGTCCGCGAGGTCGAGCTCGAGACCGGGAAGATCGCGCTCGCCCGCAATCTGGTCGGCGGTGATTTCGGCGAGGGCATCGTCGATTGGCATGATCGGCTGATCGGGCTGACTTGGAAGTCGCAGCAGGGTTTCGTCGCCGATCTCGCCAGTTTCACGCTGGAGCGGTCCTTCTACTATCCGGGCGAAGGCTGGGCGCTGACGCGCAACGACACCGAGCTGTTCATGAGCGACGGCAGTTCGCAACTCCGGGTGCTGGATCCCGAGACGCTGCACGAGACGCGACGGATCCAGGTGACGGCGCTGGGACAGCCGGTCGAACGGCTGAACGAACTGGAATGGGTCAAAGGCGAAATCTTCGCCAATATCTGGCAGTCCGACCGGATCGCCCGGATCGATCCGCAGACTGGCCGGGTCGTCGGTTGGATCGACCTCGCCGGCCTTCTGCAATCGCAGGGCCCGGTGCTCCGAATCGTCGATGTGCTGAACGGGATCGCCTATGACCGGGACCATGACCGCCTGTTCGTGACCGGCAAGCTCTGGCCGAAACTGTTCGAGATCCGGCTGCGGCCCGAACCGGCGGGATGACCCCGCCGCCGCATTTGCCGGCCCGCCGCGATCCTCTATCCTGGAGCTCCACGCCTCAATCCGGAAAGCTGCATATGACCGCCACCGACAAGATCATCACCGTGACTGAAGGCGCCGTCGCGACCCTGACCTTCAACAACCCCGAGCGCCACAATGCCGTCTCCCTGGAAATGTGGCAGGCGGTGACGGCTGCCCTCGCCGGCTTCGCCGCCGATCCCGCCGTGCGCGTTCTGGTGCTGACCGGCGCCGGCGGCAAGGCCTTCGTTTCCGGCGCCGACATCTCGAAATTCGAGTCGGAACGGGCGAGCGAGAACGCGGTCGCCGCATATGAGCGCGCGACCGACGCAGCATATCGGGGACTGGCCGATTTCCCCAAGCCCAGCATCGCTCTCATCCGCGGCTATTGCCTGGGCGGCGGCTTGAATTTGGCGCTCTGCTGCGATCTCAGGATCTGCAACGAGCGGGCACGCTTCGCCGTGCCGGCGGCGCGCCTCGGGCTGGGCTACGGCCTCGCCTCGGTGCGGCGCGTCGTCGATCTCGTCGGCCCGGCCTTCGCCAAGGAACTCCTGCTCACGGCTCGGCAGTTCGATGCGACCGAGGCGGTGGCGATGGGCCTGGTCAACCGGGTCGTCGCCGACGACGCCATCGAGGCGTTCGTCGCCAATTACGCCGAAACCATCGCCGGCAACGCGCCGCTGACCGTGACCTCGCTGAAGCGGATCGTCGACGAAGCGCTGGTCGATCCGGATGCGCGCGACGAAGCGCTGTGCGCGGCACTGGTCAAAGCCTGCTTCGACAGCGACGATTACCGCGAAGGCCGTCGCGCCTTCCTGGAAAAGCGCAAACCGCGCTTCACCGGAAGCTGACTCGCCATGGCCGGGCCGGCGACCTGGCTGTGCCGCGATTGCGGGCGGTGCGAGGCGAGTGCCGCGCCCGAATGCCCCGGCTGCGGCTCGGCGCGGGTGCTCGCCCACCCGGAACTGGCCGGGCTCGCCATCGCCCATGTCGATTGCGACGCCTTCTATGCCGGCGTCGAGAAGCGCGATCGGCCGGAATTGGCCCAGCTGCCGGTGGTGATCGGCGGGCGGCAGCGGGGCGTGGTCGCGACTTGCTGCTATGTCGCCAGGACCTACGGCGTGCGCTCGGCCATGCCGATGGGCCAGGCCTTGAAGCTCTGCCCGGATGCCGTTGTGATCCGGCCCGACATGGAGAAATACAAGCAGGCCTCGCACCAGATCCGCCAGCTGATGCAGGCGGCGGCCCGGCTGGTCGAGCCGGTCTCGATCGACGAGGCCTATCTCGATCTCTCCGGCCCCGACCGGCCGGAACCGCCGGCGCGCAGCCTGGCGCGGCTCGCCCTGCAGATCGAACGCAAGGTCGGCGTCACCGTCTCGATCGGTCTCGGCGCCAACAAGATGCTGGCCAAGGTCGCGAGCGAGTTGGGCAAGCCGCGCGGGTTTCGGATCATCGGGGCCGGCGACGCCACCTCGGTCCTGGGGCCGATGCCGATCCGCACGCTCCCCGGCGTCGGCCCGGTCATGGCGCGCCGGCTGGAGGAGCTGGGGCTGGTCCGGATATCCCATCTCTGGAGCGTCAAGGAAGACGATCTGGTCCATCGCTTCGGGATCTGGGCGCGACGGCTCCTGGGATTCGCCCATGGCCAGGATCCGCGCAAGATCGGCGGCGGCGGACGGCGCTCGGTGACGATCGGGGCCGAGACCACTTTCAATCACGACCATGCCGGGCTCGACGAGATCGGTGCCGAACTCCGGCCGCTGTGCGAGCTGGTCGCGGCCCGGCTGGTCCGGGCCGATCTCGCCGCCGCGCACCTGACCTTGAAGCTGCGCCGCGCCGATTGGCTGACCGTCACACGGGCCTGCAAACTCCGCGACCCGACGCAGCGGCCCGAGACGATCTGGCAAGCGGCACTGCCCGTGCTGGCCGCCGAACTCGACGGCTCGCGCTTTCGCCTGGTCGGCGTGACAGCCGACAAGCTGGTGCCGGGACGGATGGCCGATCCGCCCGATCTGTTCCGGACCGAGCCGGCCGCTTCCGCCTTCGGCGTTTCGAGCCGGTCCGGCGCGACACCTGCCTGACCATGACGGCGTCAGCGCGCCGGGCGCCACATCGGATAGATCACCGGCCCGCCCGGGATCGACAATTCGCCGCACTGTTCGAAGCCGACGCTGGCATAGATCGGGACGTTTTCGGGCTTGCTCGCTTCCAGATAGGCGGGCAGACGCGCGGCATCGATCTGGGCCAGGCGATGGCGGAGCACGATTCCGGCGAAGCCCCTCCCCTGCTTCTGCGGCTCGGTGCCGATCAGCATGAGATACCAATGCGGCTCGCGCGGATGATGCCGCTCCATGACGCCGAGCAGCCGCATTGCCCGGCTGGTGCCGGCGAAGCCGTAGATAGCGAGAATGGCCGGCGTGTTCACCAACCTGGTCCAGAGCGGAATCTGCACCTTGCCCGGCGGCCGCCACAGGCTCGCCGTCTCGCCGCCCTCGGTGACATCGCAGCCGCCCAGCGGCAAATTGCCGGCGAACAGAAGCTCGAACAGCCGCGGCAGCTTGCGCCGGCGCTCCGCCGGTTCCGGAAACATGTAGACCATGACCGGATCGTCGTGAAACGCGCGGGCCAGCATGGCGCCGATGGCTGGCCGATCGGCGGTGCCGACCGGACGAGCGCCGGATCCCGGCGGCCCGCCCCGCGGCACCGATCCGATCATCTCGTCGCCCCTATGCGGCGGGACCGAACTGGAAATCCAGCTGCGGCACGAGATAGGCGCCGCGGCCTTCGTCGAAGTCGCGGGCGATCCGCTCGTCCTCGGCCATCATGGCACTCGAATCGAGCCCGGAGAATTCGATCACGCCCATGTCGGTGAAGGCCTTGGTCACTTTCGGCCCCCACAGCCCGATATCCTTGACGATCGGCACGATCCGGCTGAACAGGAAACGCCGGAACATCGCCATATTCTCGGAATGATTGACGTATTCCATGCATTCCTTCTTCGGCAGCCCGGTCGCTTCCCACAGCTCTTCCGACATGAACCGGTCGCGCATGTGATAGCAGCCTTCGACCACGAACTCTTCGCGGATATCGCGCTCGTGCTGGGTCAGATGCGGGTAGTAGTCGCGCAAGGCGAGCCGGCCGAAGGCGACGTGGCGCGCCTCGTCCTGCATGACATAGGCATTGACCGAGGCTGCCAGCGGGTTGCGCGAATCGTTGCGGATGCCGTGGAACGCGGCGAGGGCCAGCCCCTCGATCAGCACCTGCATGCCGAGATAGGTGAAGTCCCAGCGCGAATCCGCGATCACGTCGTTCAGCAGCGATTTCAGCGGCGGGGTGATCGGATAGGCCAGCTCGAATTTCTCGTGGAGCAGCCGCGAATAGGCTTCGACATGCCGGGCCTCGTCGATGACCTGGGTCGCCGCGTAGAATTTCGAATCGATGTTGGGCACTTGCTGGACGATCTTGGCCGTACAGATCAAGGCCCCCTGTTCGCCATGGAGGAATTGCGAGATGTTCCAGGCCTGGGCGTGGCGGCGGAAATTGGCCTTTTCCTTCGCGGTCAGCTTCGCCCACATCGGCGTGTCGTAAATGGCGATGACCCGTTCCGGCATCTGCATCGGATTCTCGGGATCGAGATCCTGGCTCCAATCGATCCGATCGGCGGCATCCCATTGGTTCTTCTTGCCCTTGTCGTAAAGGGCGAGGAGCGAGTCGCGGCCGTCGTCATATTCCCAGCGCAGCACGGTCGAAGTCTCGCCGTTCACCACCCAATTGGTCTGATCGACCGGCAGAGTATAGCGCATTTCGGTGCTCATCTTCTCTCCCCGAGGTTCGCGTTTCGAATTTTTGGACGATATCGATATTATCATTATCGTTACCTGCATGCTATACAGCCGTCAACGCGCTTCGGCGTCCAGGCGCCGGAATTTTCCCGCGGCCGCCGCCAGCACCGAGGGCGAGAGCGCAACCTTCGAGCCGAGAGCGAGGTTTCGACCCGATGATGGTGCCGGAAAGCAGGGCCAAGCCGGGCGGCGAGGACGCCTCCGTGGTGCGCGCGCGCCGTCAGCCGGTCCAGGGCCGCAGCCAGGAGACGGTGCGGCGTATTCTGGACGCGGCCGCGCGCCTGACCGCCGCCATCCCGATCGACGAGATCACGACCAGCCGGATCGCCGAGGCCGCCGGGCTCACGATCGGTGCCGTCTACCGCTTCTTTCCCGATCGCGATGCCGTGCTCGACGCCATCCTCCATGGCTGTATCGAGCGTTTTCGCGACGTGCTGGTCGCCCATATCGAGAAGACCGACCCGGCCACGCGCGAGGCCCTGGTCGACGGGCTGATCGATGTCTATATCCGCTTCATGACCGAGGAACCCGGGCTTCAGGCCTTGACCGCCGCCGGCTACATGTCGGTCAAGAGTGTGGCCGAGGACCACGCCGCCGCCTTCGTCCTGGCCCGCGCCATGCGCCGCCATCTGGTGACCCGGCTCGGCTACGAGGATACCGAGGCACTCTGGCTCCGGATCGTGATCAGCGTCGAGGCCGCCGGGCATTTGCTGGAATTCGCCTTCCGCCCGCACGAATTCGCCCGCGAGCGCGTGATCGCCGAGGTGAAGTGCCTGATCGCCCGATATTTTTTCGACTGATCGATGAAGTTGGGCTGGACCTCCTTCTTGGCCCGCGCGTGGCGCGCCGGTTTCGGCCGGAAGGGGCCGCCCGCACCCGAACCCGCGGCCTTGCGGAACTGGGACGAAGCGGCGCTCCGGGCCGAATTCAAGCGGCGTTATCTCGGCGAATTCTCCCGCTATGTCGCCGACGACATGGTCGCGAACCACAATGCCGCGATCAGCTTCGCCATCCTGGCCGCGATCCTCGCCGGGGCGAGCTTCGCCGGACCCGTCGCAATCTTGGCAGGCGGCGGCCTGGCGCTTCGCCATCTTCTGATCCGGCGCGACCTGGGCGCGGCCGTCTGCTCGGCCGGAAAGGCGCTGAAGCGGGATCTCGAAGCCGGCGGCGAGGGAAAGCTCGACGGAATCGAGGCTTGGCTCGACCGGCACGTCGAGGACCTGCCCTACTATCTCGACAAGCTCGACCGCGCCGACGACGAGCAGCGCAGAGTCCGGCGGATCATCGCCCGGATCAACCAGGCAGGAACGGCCGCGAGCCTCTCCCGGGACGAGCGCCGGCTCCTCGCCCGGCACGGCTATCGCCGGCTGAAGCCGCCGATCGCGACCACGCTGCGCCTGCCGCCGCGCACCGAACTCGGCAATCGGCATCATGCCCAGCTCGCCCGATCGCTGTGGCGGGACGTGGCGCGCGAAGCCGGCGACCGCGGCCGGCCGTTCAAGCGACTGCTCGGGCTGGCGCGGATCGGGCAGCCGGCGGAGCGGCGATGAGCGAACCGCTCCGGCGTCATCGCTCAACCGGCGTGCCCGGCGATCGATTCCCGCGCCTGCTGGAGTTCCGCCCAGGCTGGAGCGTATTTCAGCGCTTCGCGGTATTTGGCCAGGGCCTCGGCCCGGCGGCCGTCGCGCGCCAGCAGATCGCCCCAGGCTTTCCAGGGATCGGCCCAGTGCGGGGCCTTGCCGCTGGCGGCAGCGAGGTCGGCCTCGGCACGTTTCAAATCGCCTCGATTCAACTCCGACAGGCCGCGGCGAAGATAGATCCAGGGCAGGTCCGGGGCGAGGCTCAACCCCTTGGACCAGGTTTTCTCGGCACCGGCGAGGTCGCCTGCCCGCTCCAGAACATCGCCATGATAGGCGAAACAGCGGGACCACGGGCGCATCTGTTCGAACACGGCCTCGGCCTCGGCTGTGCGGCCGACCGAGCCGTAGGCCAGGCCGAGGAGACACGGATTGTCGAGGTAGGTTGCCTGCAGAGTGGAGTCGGCCTGCCACGCCGCCCGGAACGCCTCCAGAGGTTCGAGCGAAGCCGCGCCGTCGCCGCGGTCGAGGGCGGCGTAGCTCTCGATCAGCCACGCCTCGGCCTTGGTCGCCGGCGCTTCGGGATCGCTGGCGGCCATGTAGCGCGCCGCATCGGCCGGATCGTGCATGAGCGCATAGGTGTCCGCGATCGAAGGCGCGTCGAGGGGGTTGATGGCACCCATATCGCCGGTGACGGCAGCATCTCGCAGGTCGGTGGCCAGCATGAGCGGCACATCCCAGGTGATCTGGGCGGGATAGAACAGCAGACGGAACTCGGGCTCGCTTCTCTTCAGCGACGACGCCGCTGCGCGCAGCAGCGCCTGACTTTCCTGCCAGGCCGTCTCCTCGCCCTCGGCCAAGGCGAGTTCGACGGCGAGATCGCTCCAGGCTTCCCAGTCATGCGGATTCAGCGCCAGGGCCATTCGATACTTCGCCACCGACTGCGCCGGTTTGTTCAAATAGGCCAAGGCATCGCCCCAGCTGGTCGCGAGTTCGGCCTGTACTATATCGCTATCGGCCCGGGCAAAGGCTCCGGGCAGGAAGTCGAGAGCCTCGCGGTAGCGGAAATTATTCACGAGATAGGCCGCGAACGGAGCGGGCTGCGAGCGGCCATAGACATATTCCGCAGCCTGGACGGTCAGGGCGTCGAGTTCGGCGGGTCCGCCGCCGAAGCTGCGGGGCGATATTCCGTCCCCGCGCACCGTCAGCGTCAGGCCGCCATCCACCGTCTGCACCAGGTCGCCGCCGATATGCAGATCATGGCCGAAGAGCGTCGTGAGCAAGCCTTCGACTTCGTCGATGGACAAGCCGGTTTCCGGGACTTCGATTTTCAGGTCCGGGGCCCAGGTCGTCTCGACATCGTAGGCTTTGGTGGCCGAGTGGGTCGCCTCTTTCAGCCTTTGTAGAGCGTCCTGCACCCGGGCAGCGACAACATCGCCGGTCAGCCCGCGGCCGGCCAGTGCTGCGGGCGCCTTGAAGGCGGCGATGACGACCGATCGCGACTGAAACGCGTCCCAGACCGCGATCAGCACCGAGACGGCGATCGCCGTCACGACCAGGGCAGTCGAGGCTTGCGAGCAGATGCGGGCGATCTGGCCGAGTTGCTCGATCGGGTCCGCCTTCGGCGGGCTGCGGCGCTGGGCCAGGCGCTCCTGGTGCTCCTCCTCCAGATGCCGCATCCGCAGTTGGATCAGCTCGCCTTCTTTCTCCAGAATGGCCCTGGCGGCGCTCGCAACCGCCGGATCGGCCCCGGACTGGACGGCGGCGATCGCCGCCGCCAGACCATCGCTCGCCGGAGAGGCCTCCGCCGGGCTTCGGCGTTCCGGCGACGCTTCTTCCTCGCCGCCGAGACTGCCTCCGCCCGTGCCGCTCTCAGCCATTTCGACGCCCCTGGAGATGCGTCCGATCACTGTCTCGATTCGCGGCTGGGGTGTCAATCTCGGGCCGTGGAGGCGGAATGGCGAGGAATGAGGACGGAACGGGAGCGGCATCGCTGCGTCGGACCTTTTTCTGGGCCGCGATGTTCTGTAGGAGGTATGTAGGAAATTATCCTGTTTGTTAATAGGAAGATTCAAGGGCCCCCGCCTCGCCATCCACATTGGTGCGAGGGGCCGAGGAGGGACTGGAAAGGGCAGGACAGGTTTGGAGACAGCGGGGCCGGAAACCCGCCGTTCTCTAGACCGTGCCGATCGGCTGGACTCGACCCAAAGTCGGCCGCTGAGCGGCTGACCGACCAATCCCCTAAGCGGACGCTCAGCATCGCGCCGCTCCGTAATCTAACGGGCCAATCGGCGAAGACCGCAGCGGTCCGGTCTCTCGCGGCTGTATGAGTGGCTGACCCGCAACGCCGAAGGAGGCGACTGTCAGAGCGTTACCAGCACTGTAAAAACTATCAACAGTGCAAGCTTAAATTCACGCCGGATAGTTATTGAATGATTATAGGGCTTAAAAAGTCCCATTTTCACTATTATCCAATCAATAATGGAATTCATTTTGTCATCTTTAACTTTCTTGATCGCTTCAATTTTGTATGATAGTGAGCTATCCAGCGCTCCCAAAGATATTTGGTCAGTAAGTCATTGGATATGCCCTGCCAGAAAGATGATTCTATGATGAAGCGCATCATCACAGACGAAGCACTGCTGGTTACATAGTTTGAGCCATTGGGGCGTACGACGTTTACGCCGATCCAGCGGGTGAACGCCGACGGGCAGGCCCCGATCGATGGCCGCTCGATCGAGGATATGGCATTGCAAAAATAGAGCGAAACCGGCAAGCTCTATCGCAACGCGTGCGATCGGACCCGTCGAAATGCGGTTCGAGCCGACGGAGCAGTTTCGCCCATGAGCCCATTCCCGACTGGATCTCGCCGTTTCGACGTCGCTCTCTCGTTTCCGGGCGAGCATCGCGGCTTCGTCGAAGAGGTGGCATCCCATCTTTCCGCCGCTTTCGGTCGGGAGCGCGTGCTCTACGACAAATATTACGAGGCAGAATTCGCCCGGCCGAACCTCGATATCTATCTGCCGCCGCTCTATCGCACGCAGTCTGAGCTGGTCGTGCTGTTCCTGTGCCCCGAATACGCTTCCAAGCGCTGGTGCAATCTCGAATGGCGCTTCATCCGCGACATGCTGGCCTCGATCGACGAAGCGCGGATCATGTTTCTCCGGCATGGCTATGACGGCGACCTCACGGAACTCGGCATCTTGCGCGGCGACGGCACGATCGATTTTTCGGTGAAATCCGCGGCCGAGATCGCGCAGCTCATCGAGCAGCGTTTCCATCTCAATCGCGGCACCACGCCGACCCCGCCGCCCCGCCAGATCCCGGTCGATATCGACCGCATCGGCAAGCACGTCCCGCTGGCGCTCGTCGGCCGCGAGGTCGAAACCGCGATCCTCGACGCGGCCTGGGCCAAGGTCGAAACCGGCGCTGCCGGCAGGCCGCATGTCCTGACCATCGTCGGCATCGGCGGCGAGGGCAAGACCTCGCTCGTCGCGAGTTGGGCTGCCGGCCTCGCCGTTCGGGATTGGCCCGGCTGCGAGGCGGCCTTCGCCTGGTCCTTCTATGATCAGGGTGCGCAGGAGGGCGCCGCCGATTCCTCCGATTTCTTCCTGAAGGCGGCGCTCGACTTCTTCGGTGATCCGGATATGGCCGGCAGCGCCCGCAGCGCCTTCGACAAGGGCAAGCGGCTGGCCCGGCTTGCCGGTGCCAAGCGCGCGCTGCTCCTCCTCGACGGCGTCGAGCCGTTGCAATATCCGCCGACCTCGCCGATGGCCGGCAAATTCAAGGATCCCGGCCTCGAAGCGCTGCTCAAGAGCCTGGCGGCGAGCAGCCGGGGCCTCTGCCTGGTCACGACGCGCGCCTCGGTCGAGGATCTACGACATTTTCGCCACGGAACCGCGCCGGAAATCACGCTCGACCGGCTGTCGACGCCCGCGGGCGCGGATCTGCTGCGCCGGCTGGGCGTGCAGGGCGCGCAAACGGCCTTTGGGACTCTTGTCGAGGATGTCAAAGGCCATGCGCTGACCCTGACTTTGATCGCGAGTTTCCTGCGCGACGCCTTTGCCGGGGACATCAGGAAACGCGACCGGGTCCGGCTGGAGGATGCCGACGAGGAACTGGGCGGCCATGCCTTTCGCGTCATGGATGCCTATGTGCGCTGGTTCGAGAGCGGCGGGCCGAAGGGCGCGCGCGCCTTGGCCGTGCTCAGGCTGCTCGGTTTGTTCGACCGCCCGGCCGATGCCGCCTGCCTTGCCGCCCTGTGGCGCCCGCCCGCCATCCCGTCCCTGACCGAGCCGTTGGTGCCGCTCGGCGAATCCCAGCGGAACCTGGCCCTCGCCCCGCTCGAAGCCGCCAAACTGGTGACCGCGCAGCGCGACGGCGCCGGCACGCTGCGCGGCCTGGATGCGCACCCGCTGCTGCGCGACTATTTCGCCCGGACTCTGCGCCGCGACCACCCCGAAGCGTGGCGCGTCGCCCATCGGCGGATCTATGAGCATCTCTCTACGGCAACCGAGGACAAGCCCCAGCCGACGCTCGAAGATCTGCTGCCGCTCTATCAGGCTGTGTATCATGGATGCCTGGCCGGGCTGCAGCAAGACGCTCTCGATCGCGTGTATTTCGCCAGAATTCTGCGCCGCGAAGAGTTCTACAGCACGCAGAAACTCGGCGCTTTCGCCGCCGATCTCGGTGCCGTCGCGCATTTCTTCGATGAAGGCTGGAGCCGCATCTCACCCGCCCTCACGCCCGCGCATCAAGCCTGGCTCCTGTCGCAAGCCGCCTTTCGATTGCGCGCCTTGGGGCGTCTGACCGAGTCCGTCGAACCTCTGCGGGCCGCGCTGGCGATGGCGGTCGAACAGGAGGATTGGCAGAATGCCGGGATTCGCGCCAACAATTTGAGCGAGCTGGAACTGAGCCTCGGCGCGCTCGGCGGCGCGCTGACAAGCGCGAAGCAGGCGGTGATTTACGCCGACAAGAGCGACGATGCGTTTCAGCGGCTCTCCCAGCGCACGACCCTTGCCAACGCGCTGCATCACGCCGGCCGTGGCGACGAAGCGGCAGCGCTGTTCCGGACGGCAGAGGAGATGCAGGCCGCATGGCAGGCTGGATACCCGCTGCTCTACTCTCTACAAGGTTTTCAGTACTGCGACCTGCTGCTTGCCGGCGCCGAAGCGGCAGCCTGGCGCAGCCTGCTCGACCTGGCCGACCGGTCCCTTCCCTCATCCTTGCAGGCGACCTGTCGCGAAGTCGCCGACCGCGCGGCGCGGACACTGCAGTGGGCGACTTCACAATCCTTCCTCCTCGATATCGCTCTCGACCATCTCACGCTCGGCCGGGCCGCCCTTTACGAGACGCTGCTCGGCGGCGGATCCGGCCGCCTTCCCGACTCCTGCCGCACGTCTCTTCAGACGGCGACCGGCGGATTGCGCCGCGCCGGCACACAACACCATCTCCCGCGCGGCCTTGTCAGCCGCGCCTGGCTGCGCTGTCTCGACGGGGATTGGACCGGGCCCGACAGCGCTGAAGCCGATCTCGACGCGGCCTTCGAGATCGCTTCGCGCGGGCCGATGCCGCTGTATCTCGCGGATATCCACCTCTATCGTGCGCGGCTTTTCGGGTTGCGCCGGGGGCGGCCGGCGCATTACCCCTGGGACTCGTGGCAAACCGATCTCGGCGAGGCGCGGCGGCTGATCGAGCAGCACGGCTATTGGCGGCAGAAACAGCAACTCGAAGACGCGGAGAAAGCCGCTGCTCGGCGGTGAAGATCCGAGACGAAACACCCGAATTGCCAAACATGGCGTAATCTGTCAGATCGATACAGAGGTTTACCAACAATGAAAACCGGCGCCGCCTGTTCACGGTGACGGGTCCGAGCAGCCCGTAAGGCGCGCTGATCGCATCACTGCCGCGAAATGTCCGCTATCTTCGCCGGCCGCTCCAGACCTGCCAGCCGGCTTTCCACCCATGACGGTCAAAGCCCCGCACCGAAATAATGTCTGCTGTCGAAAATCGGCCCATCTCGGCTGAACGACCGCTGCGGGGGCGCCATTCCGCCGTTCGCCGCAGGGCGAATCTCCCCCGGCTCCCGGTCGCGCCGGGCCATCACCACCGCGAGCACCGCCCCCGCCTCCCAAGGGAGTTCCCAGCCGACGCATCCCACCCTCCGCCGCGGCCGCCGGCAATTCCCGAATTTCCCCCTGACCCGCTGCTTCCCCCATGCCATAGTACCCGCCCGCAATCCGAGACGCCGCTCATGCTCGCAACCCCATCCCGTGTCCTTTTCGCCCTCCTCGCCGCTCTGCTGCTCGCCGCTCCCGGGGCGCGCGCCGCGGACAAGGGCGGTTACGATCCGCTGCAGAGCTTCGCCCCCCTGGCATTGCCCGACCCGGTCAATTCCTATCGCTCCGCCAATGGCGCCCCGGGGCCGGATTATTGGCAGAACCGGGCGGATTACGTCCTCCATGTGACGCTCGACGCCGCGGCCAAGACCATTGCCGGGACGGTTGCGATCGCCTATCGGAACAACAGCCCCGACCGGCTGGAGAGTCTCTGGCTCCAGCTCGACCAGAACATCTATCGGACCGATGCGCGCGCCACGGCTTCGAGCGGCCGGCAGCGCAAGAATTTCACCGAAGGCTACGTCATCGAGTCGGTCGAAGTCGAAACGGACGGCCACAGCGAAGCCGCACCCTATCTGGTCTCGGACACCCGGATGCAGGTCCGGCTGGCGCGGCCGCTCGCCCATGCCGGCAAGCTCACCTTGAAGATCGCCTATCATTACACGGTGCCGGGCACCTTCGGCGGGCGCACCTCCTGGGTTGCGACTCCCAAGGGCGACATCTTCGACATCGCCCAATGGTATCCGCGCATGGCCGTCTATGACGATATTCGCGGGTGGGACACGGCACCTTATCTGGGCCAGGAATTCTATCTCGAATACGGGCTGTTCGACTATTTCATCACCGTGCCGGCCGAGATGCTGGTGGCCGGGGCGGGCGATCTGGTCAATGCCGACGAGGTGCTGACACCGCTCCAGCGCCAGCGCCTGGCCCAGGCGCGCAGCAGCGACAAGACCGTGGCGATCCGCACGCCGGCCGAGATCGACGATCCGGCGAGCGGGCCCAAGCCGGGCGGGACCCGGATCTGGCACTATCGCCTGGACAATACCCGCGACGTGGCGTTCAGCGCCTCGCGCGCCTTCGTCTGGGACGCGGCCCGGATTCAACTGCCCGGCGGCAAGACGGCCCTCGCCATGTCCTATTATCCCGTCGAAAGCGCAGGCGACGAGGCCTGGGGCCGGTCGACCGAATATCTGAAGGACGCGGTCGAGCACTTCTCCCAGCGCTGGTATCCCTACCCCTACCCGACGGCGATCAACATCGCCGGCGGCACCAGCGGGATGGAATATCCGGGGATGGCGTTCGACGGCATCGAGGACAAGGGCAAGGTCCTGTTCTGGATCACCGCGCACGAGATCGGCCATACCTGGTTTCCGATGACCGTGGGCTTCGACGAGCGCCGCGACGCCTGGATGGACGAAGGGTTCAACACCTTCATCGATGTCTACGAGTCGGACGAGTTCGAAGGCGGCGTCTACGGCCCCAAGCGCGATCCGGAATATGCGCCGGGCGGCGGCAATCCCGTCGACGAGATTCTGACCGTGCTGAGCGATCCCGCCGCCCCGCCGATCCTGTCCCGGGCCGATACGATCCTGGAGACATACCGCCACCCGGTGACCTATTTCAAATCGGCCCTGGGCCTGGTCCTGCTGCGCGAGCAGATTCTGGGGCCGGCGCGGTTCGATCCCGCTTTTCGCAAATTCATCCGCGATTGGGCGTTCAAGCACCCGAAGCCCTCCGACTTCTTCCGCGCCATGGAGAGCGAGGGCGGCGAGGATCTCTCCTGGTGGTGGCGCGGCTGGTACATGAACAATTGGTCGCTCGATCTCGCGGTCGAGAAGATCGCCTATCTCGACGACGACCCGGCCAAGGGGGCCAAGGTTACCGTCGCCGCTCTCGACCGCCTGGTGCTGCCGAGCGTGCTGGAAGTGCGCTATGCCGACGGGACCGTGTCGCGCATCAACCTGCCGGTCGAAACCTGGATCCAGCGCGACCGGGCCGAGATCGCCGTCGCCGGCCATGGTCCGATTGCGTCGGTTACGATCGATCCGGACCATGTCCTGCCCGACCGCGACCGCAGCAACAACAGCGCAGCACCGTAACGCCGGAATTGGCCCGCCGCCGGCCTTTCCCCCTAGCCTCAGGTCCGTGATGGACTGGACCGATCAGGCGATCATGCTGGGGGCCCGGCGGCAGGGCGAGAGCAGCCTCGTCCTGTCGCTGCTGACCCGCGGCCACGGGCGGCACAAGGGGCTGGTGCGCGGCGGGGCCAAAAGCCGGCAGCGCGGCCTGTTCGAGCCGGGCAATATCGTGACCGCGAGCTGGCATGCCAGGCTCGCCGAACATCTGGGGCTGCTCCAGATCGAGCCGGGGCAATTCTATGGCGGCCTGCTGCTCGACGATCCGCTCCGCCTCGCCTGCCTCGAAGCCGCGGTGGCGCTGACCGAAGCAGCATTGCCGGAGCGGGCACCCTATCCGGGGATCTTCGAGGGCTTGGCGGATCTGCTCCAGCATCTGGGCGCCGACGACGGTTTCGCCGCGGCGCATCTGCGCTGGGAACTCGGCGTGCTGGCCGATCTGGGCTATGGTCTCGATCTCGCCCGTTGCGCCGTCACCGGCAGCGAGCAGGATCTGGCCTGGGTCTCGCCGCGCAGCGGGCGGGCGGTGAGCCGGGCCGCCGGAGCCCCTTATCGGGACCGGCTGCTGGTCCTGCCGCGCCTCCTCGGCGGGCTGGGCCAAGGCAGCGGCGAAGTCGCCGATCTGCTCGACGGGCTGAAGCTCACCGGCAGTTTCCTCGAGCGCCACGTCTTTGCGCCGCGCGGAGGGCAGCTGCCGGAAGCCCGCACGCGCTATCTCGACCGGCTCGCCCGGCTGGGCCGAGCGTCGCAGGCGGGACCATGACCGAGGATCGGCTGATCCGCGCGGGCGCTCTGGGCGAGCATGCCCTCCATACTCGCCACGGCTCCGCTCTCCGCCTGGTCGGCCGCGCCGCCCGGGCGGCTGTGGCAACCTTGAAACGCTCGAAGATTCAGACCACATTCGCTCCATGAATTTGGATCTGGATCAGCAACACACTCGGGCCGTTGCCGTGCTTGCGGCACTCGGCATGGCGCATCTGCGTGAGCTGACGGAGGCCGGGATCGCCGAAGGGACAGTCTTCCGCCTGGAGGAGCAGGGCGAGATCGTCCGCCTGGCGAGCGGCCTCTATCAGCTCGCCGATGCCCCGCTGGATGTTCATCATTCGCTCGCCGAAGCGGCCAAGCTGGTCCCGGACGGGGTCATCTGCGGCCCGTCGGCGCTCTCGTTTCACGATCTGACGGACCGAATCCCGCGCCTTATCTGGATGACGATTCCTGGCTTGCTCGCGCGGCCGCCGGATATCGCCGCACCGCCCATTCATTTCGTCGCGCCCAGAACCAACTCGGGCGTCGAGATACATGAGATTGAAGGCATCCCCGTCCGCGTTTACTGCGCGGCCAAAGCCGTCGTCGAAGAGTTTCGCACGCGCAGGTATATTGCCGCCATATATCACAAGGACTCTGACGACAATGACACACCGGCAACGGAGTGTTTGAAAAACGCGCTCCGGCGGGGGAAGGCGACGAGAGCCGAGATGGAAAATTTTGCGCGCGAGGCTGGCCCCGTGACAGAGAAAAACGTCCGCGATTTCCTCAACGCGTTCGCGGTCTGTGGCTGAGCCGGGCGGCAAGATCGGGGTTTCGATTCGGGCGCGGCTCCTGAATTTGGCGAAGCGGAATAATGAGCAGTTCGAACTGATGCTGACGCGTTTCGTCCTGGAGCGCTTCCTCCATCGTTTGAGCCTCACTCGATATCGAGAAAGCTTCGTCCTCAAAGGCGCAATGCTGGTTACGAAGTGGATTGCCGATCCGCACCGTCAGACGCGGGATATCGACTTTCTCAAATTCGGCGACCCCGCTCCGGAAACTCTGCTCGGCGCGTTTGGCGAAACATGCGCCGTGAGGCTCGACGACGCCGGGTTGCGCATCGATAAAATCCGCGAGACTGTGGCGTATGGCGGGCTGAGAATTACGACGACTGCGACTCTGGGCGGCGCGCGGGTCAAGGTCGTCATCGATGTCGGGTTCGGCGATGCGACCGAACCGGGAGTCGAAGAAATAATCTACCCCGTCCTGCTCGACCTGCCGGCGCCTCGCTTGCGCGCCTATGCTCGCGAGACGGTCATCGCCGAGAAGTTCCAAGCGATGGTGATGTTCGGCCGAGCAAATAGCCGCCTCAAGGATTACCACGACCTCTGGATTCTGAGCAGAACCTACGAATTCGTCGGGGATCGCCTGCCTCGAGCCATCGCTGCGACCTTCGCCCGCCGCGGCACCGCGATTCCGGCAGCACCGCCGGAAGGGGTGAGCGATGCTTTCGCGGCGACTCCGGAGAGGCTCCGGCAATGGGAAGAATTCGTGGATGAGATAGGGGAAGAGCCGGTTGCCCTTATCAAGGTGGTTCACGATCTGGTGGCGTTCCTGATGCCGCACGCTGCCGCGGCGCGGATGGTCCCTCTTCCGGGATGAGTTGACCATTACGGGCGACCTTACTGGGGCCGGCCCCGCCCGAACAGGCCCGATTGACCGGCTCGTCCGGCCCGTGACCATATCCTCGCGACATCACCCATCGAGGCAGCATGGCTGAGACCACAGACGCGGGCGAGATCCGCGATACCGAGCTCTACGACGCGCTCTCCGAGCGCTATCTCTCCTATGCGCTCTCGACCATCATGGCGCGCTCGCTGCCCGATGTCCGCGACGGGCTGAAGCCGGTCCATCGGCGCGTACTCTGGACGATGCGCGAGCTCCGGCTCGATCCGGCTGCGGCATATCGCAAATGCGCCAAAGTCGTGGGCGACGTCATGGGCAATTATCACCCCCATGGCGACGATGCGATCTACGAGGCGCTGGTCCGGCTCGCCCAGGATTTCGTCCAGCGCTATCCGCTGATCGACGGCCAGGGCAATTTCGGCAATATCGACGGCGATAATCCCGCGGCCAAGCGCTACACGGAAAGCCGCCTCACCGCAGTGGCCCAGGCCTTGCTCGAGGGCATCGGCGAGGACACGGTCGATTTCCGCCCGAGCTATGACGGTTCGCTGGCGGAACCTGTCGTCCTGCCGGCGCGCCTCCCCAATCTTTTGGCCAACGGCGCCAGCGGCATCGCCGTCGGCATGGCGACCAGCATCCCGCCGCATAATCTGGGTGAGCTCTGCGACGGGTTGCGGCTGATCATCAAGCAGCCCGATTGCAGCACGGAGGATCTGCTGGCCCATGTCCTGGGACCTGATTTCCCGACGGGCGGCGTGCTCGTCGAAAGTCCGGAAAATATCCGCCAAGCCTATGCCACCGGCCGCGGCAGCTTTCGGCTGCGGGCACGCTGGGCGAAGGAGCCGCTGGCCCAGGGCGCCTATCAGATCGTCGTCACCGAGATCCCCTACATGGTGCCGAAATCGCGGCTGATCGAGCGGATCGCCCAGCTGCTCGAAGAAAAGAAGCTGCCGCTCCTGGGCGACATGCGCGAGGAATCGGCCGAGACGATCCGGCTCGTCTTCGAACCCAAGACGCGCAATGTCGATCCCGAGATGCTGATGGAATCGCTGTTCCGGGCGAGCGATCTGGAAACCCGCATCCCGCTCAACATGAATGTGCTGGACGCCGGCGGAGCGCCCCGGGTGATGAGCCTTCTGGAAGCGATGCGCGCCTTCCTCGATCATCGCTTGGTGGTGCTGGAACGCCGGACCCGGGCACGGCTGACCGAGATCGAGCGCCGCCTGCACGTACTCGCGGGCTTTCTCATCGCCTATCTCAATATCGACGAGGTCATCAAGATCATCCGCTTCGAGGATCACCCCAAGCCGGCGCTGATCGCCCGCTGGGATCTCAGCGACGAACAAGCCGAGGCGATCCTCAACCTTCGGCTCCGTTCGCTGCACAAGCTGGAACAACTGGCGATCGAAAAAGAGACTGCGGCACTCGGCGCCGAGAAGACCAAACTCGAAGCCCTTCTCGCCGACCCGGCCAAGCGCTGGAAGGCGATCGACAAGGAGCTGGTCCAGCTCGACAAGGAATTCGGCCGGGAGACCAAGCTGGGCAAGCGGCGGACGGAGATCGGCCGGCCGCCGGGTGAAATCGCCGTCCCCGTCCATGCCCTGATCGAGCGCGAGCCGGTCACGATCCTGTGTTCGGCCAAGGGCTGGATCCGCACGGTCAAGGGCCACAATATCCCAGCCGGCGAGCAGCGCTACAAGGAAGGCGACGGGCCGCGCTTCTGCGTCGAGGCGCAGACCACCGACCGGCTGCTGCTGTTCGCCACGACCGGGAGATTCTATACGCTCGGCATCGACAAGCTGCCGGGCGGGCGCGGCATGGGCGAACCGCTGCGCCTGATGATCGATCTGGCCAACGATGCCGACATCGTCACTCTGCTGCCCTATCGCGAGGGCCGCAAGCTGGTGCTGATCTCGTCCGACGGCCGCGGGTTCGTGGTCGCCGAAGAGGAAGCGGCGGGCCAGACGCGGGCCGGCAAGCAGGTTTTGATCCCGGGCGAGGGCGCCGTCGCCCGCTGGTGCCTGGCCGCGACCGGCGACGCCCTGGGCCTCCTCGGCGAGAACCGCAAGCTGCTGGTCCTGCCGCTGGCCGAGATCCCGGAGATGGCGCGCGGGCGCGGCGTCATCCTGCAGAAATTCCGCGACGGCGGGCTGGCCGACGTGAAGATGCTGACCCTCGGCCAAGGTCTCTCGTGGCAAACCGGCACACGGACGCGCTCCGAGCCCGATCTGACCGGCTGGCAAACCGGCCGCGGGTCGAGCGGGCGGATGGCGCCCATGGGCTTCCCGCAGAAACCGGTCCGATTTCCGTGACCGCCGAACCGGCCGCTCAGTCGGTAGCCGCGCGGATCGGCAGCGCCTGAGTGATCTTCGCCACTTCGCTGGCGTCGCCCAGAACCGCTTCCCGGATGACGCGCAGGGTCACCTCGTTGAAATACTGGACCAGCTCGTTGTTCAGCTCCTGGAACTCGGGCCAGAGCACCTGATCGAGGAAGCCGCGCGGGACCCGCAACACCGCTGTCGTGTTGCGCTGGCGCGGGAACTGGAACGGCTGCAGCCGATAGCGCCGGCACAGGGCCAGAAACAACTTGCGCGACCACTGGTCGGGCAGAGTGAACTGCATCTCGATCGCCGGCCCCTGCTGTTCCAGTTCGGCCAGACGCGCCCGCGCCCGTTCGAGAGCGACCTCGGCGGCGGGCGTTTCGTCCTCCGTTTCCGCGCCGGCGAACAGCGCCTCGATTCTCCGAACCTTTTCTTGCAGTTGCGCTTCGTCGTCCATTCCCACCTCGACTGATTGTACGACCCGCCGGACCGGCGCACAAACAGCGAAACGCGTCACGTCCTATCGCGTTCCCGGGGAAATAGCTCGAATGCCGGAGGTTTTTCACAGGCTCGCTCGCGGTCACGTGCTCCCGCGATCGATCGCGACGCGCGCCGCCCGGGGGCTGCGGCCGATCGGCTCGCAGGTAGCCAGGCAAGCTGCCGAAGACCAATCCGAGTGCGCCCGCGGCGCTCGGCGATCTCGCGCGAGGATAGGCCCTGGAGCCGGCATATTTCGCCCGGAATTCTCTTGGAACAGCAACTCCTCGTAGACACCGAGGGTCGCCTGGCACATGAGTCTCGTATCGTAGCGTTCCTCGATCCACTCCCGCGCCCGCCCGGCCAGCGCCCGGCGCTGGTCGAGGGTGAGCGCCAGCGC
>Ga0209274_10000074_pt1 | contig 95297 bp, 68 predicted proteins | sample HubBroMetageREF1_FD_188343 | JGI IMG/M metagenome (GOLD analysis project Ga0209274, IMG submission 188343) | Reference soil microbial communities from the Hubbard Brook experimental Forest, New Hampshire, USA - Hubbard Brook CCASE Soil... | ecosystem: Environmental > Terrestrial > Soil >...
TATCGCGCCGGCCGGGCGCGTTTGTACTCCATGAGCTTCGGCGATTTCGAGCGCGAAATCCGCGACGAGCTCGGGCGAATGCTGGGCTCCGCGGGTTTCGATTTCGATCGCGACGTGGCGGCGATCACGGTGAACCGATGGCCTCATGGCTATGCGTACACCCCGACGCCGTTGTACGACGATCCCAAAGCCCAAGCCCGCATCGCGGCGCTCGCCCGCCGCCGGCTCGGCCGCATCGCCATCGCGAACTCGGACTCCGGATGGGACGCTTATACGCAGGTCGCCATCGATCAGGCGCACCGCGCGGTCGCGGAATTGACGGGCCGGGAGCCCGGGTAAGTCCGCCTGCGCGGCGAGCGGTGCCTCAGAAATTTTCGGTATCGATCTCCGCCTGCGTCGCCGCGCCGTAGCGCTCCCCGACGACGCTTCGCCGGTTGATGAGAGCGTCCAGCTGCGCGATCAGTTCCGGCTGCAATTCAATCGCGGCGGCGCCGAGGTTCTCTTCCAGGTGCGCCTTGCAGGTGGTGCCGGGGACGGCGACCACGTGCTCGCCGCGGGTCAATACCCAAGCGAGCGCCAACTGCGCCATGGACGCGTGCGCCGCGCGCGCCAGCCTGGCGTACTCGTCGAGCAGATGTAGATTCGCGGCGTAAGCCGCCGCTTCGAATCGCGGCATCGATCGGCGCAGGTCCTTGGCGTCGAGCGACGCAACGTCCCGCAGAACACCGGTGAGAAAGCCCCGCGCCAATGGACTGAAGGCGACGAACGTCGCGCCGATGCTTCGGCACGCCTCGAGCACGCCGATTTCCGGATTGCGCGTGCACAATGAGTACTCGCTCTGCACGGCGGCGATCGGGTGCACCGCGTGCGCGCGCCGCAATGTGGCCGCCGACACTTCCGACAGCCCGACGGCGCGAATCTTCCCCTCGCCCACCAAACGCCCCATAGCCCCGACGCTGTCCTCGATGGGCACGGCCTTGTCCCAGCGATGCAGATAGTAGAGGTCGATGACCTCGGTATTGAGGCGCCGCAAGCTGTCCTCGCAGGTCTGCTTGAGCGTCGCGGGCCTGCCGTCGATGGCGCGGCGCACCCCGGACTCGGATTTCACGCCTTGAATGCCGCACTTGCTCGCCAAAGTGAAGCGAGAGCGAAACGGCGCGAGCGTGCGGCCCACCAATTCCTCGTTCGCCCCGAAGCCGTAGAGCGCCGCCGTGTCGAAGTGCGTGACGCCAAGGTCCAGGGCGCGCAGCAGAATCTCCGCCCCGGCGTCGGGCGGCGGCGGGACTCCGTAGGCGTGGCTCAGGTTCATGCAGCCGAAACCGATGGACGATACGGTGAAGGGGCCGAGCTTGCGTTGACTCAAAGTCGATTGCATGGCAGGCCAACTCTAGCCTCAAACGACCTCCAGCCTCAAACGACCGCGGAAGTCTCCTGCGGCGGTGCCGGCATGCGGCCGAACTTCCCGTGCTGGAAATCCTTCACCGCCGCTTCGATCTCCTGGCGCGAGTTCATCACGAACGGACCATAGCCCACAATGGGCTCCGCAATGGGCGCGCCGCTCAGCAGCAGCAACGTACTGTCGACGGCCGCCTCGATGTGCACTTGAACGCCCGCGCGATCCAGAACCAGTAATTCGGCGTCGCCCGCGCGCCGCGAATCATTGACGGTGACCGAGCCCCGCAGCACGGCGATGGCCGCGGTGTGGCCCTCGGGCAGGGATATCGATGCATGGCGACCGCTTTGCATGCGCACGTCCCAGACATTGAGCGGGCTGAAGGTATGCGCCGGACCGCCGGATCCGGCGAAGCTGCCCGCGATGACGCGAACGCTACCCGCACCGTTGGCGAGATCGATTTGCGGAATGTCCGCCTTGAGGAGCGTTTGATAGCGCGGCGCCGACATTTTGTGGACCGCAGGCAGATTGACCCAAAGCTGCGCCATCTCCAAGGCGCCGCCGGTGCGGGTGAACGCGGGGGAGTGAAACTCCTCGTGCAGGATGCCGGATGCCGCGGTCATCCACTGCACGTCCCCCGGTCCGATCAGGCCGGAATTGCCGACCGAATCGCGATGCGCGACTTCGCCTTGGTAGACGATGGTGACGGTCTCGAAGCCGCGATGCGGGTGTTCGCCGACCCCGCGCGGTTGCGCGGCCGGGGCGAACTCGGCCGGCCCGGCATAGTCCAGCAGCAGGAAGGGGCTCAAGAGCCGGCCAAGATTGTCATAGGAGAACAGGCTTCGCACCGGAAACCCGTCGCCCACCCAGTGCCCTTGGGGACTGGGGTACACGCCCGAAACCGTTTTCTTCACCGAGTGCTCCTGCCGATTGAGTTCTTGCCCAAGGGCCTATATGGGTGCGCAGGCGACATTTTCCAGACCCCGTCCGCCCGCGCAATCGGCGCCCGGCCTATGCGATGATGCCGGCCAAACTCCGGATTCCCCACGCGCGAGGACGCCATGAATACCTATCAACGATTGTCGGAATTGCAGGCGCTCATCGGCACGAACTTGGGAACCAGCGACTGGTTCAGCATCGACCAAGCGCGCATCGATCAATTCGCCGCGGTCACCGGCGACGATCAGTGGATCCACGTCGATCCGGTGCGCGCGGCGGCCGGGCCGTTCGGTGCGACGGTGGCCCATGGTCATCTGACCTTGAGTTTGCTGCCCGTCATGGTCCGAAGCGCGTTCAAGGTCGGCGACGTGCGCATGACCGTGAACTACGGCCTCAATCGAGTGCGTTTTCCGGCGCCGGTGCCGGTGGGAAGCCGCCTGCGAGGGCATTTCAAGCTCATGAGTTTCGAAACCATTCCCGGCGGCGCACAGGTCGTCGTCGAAGTCACTTCGGAACGCGAGGGCCATTCGAAGCCCGTGTGCGTGGCCGAATCGGTGGCAAGACACTACGTCTGAGGGCCGGCCGAAGCCGATGACCGCTCGGTCAAGGTCTTCACGTGCGCCACGGCGCTGCGCCCCAGGGCCGCCAGATTGTAGCCACCCTCGAGCATGGACACGATGCGGTTCTGCGAATGCCGGGCGGCGAGCGCCATCAATTCCCGGGTGATCCAGGCATAGTCGGCCTCGACGAGCGCCATGCCGCCCAACAAATCCTCGCGGTGCGCATCGAAGCCCGCCGAGATCAGAATCATCTCCGGCTTGAATTTCTCGAGCGCCGGCAGCCATGCGGTCTCGACGGCCTTCTTTGCCGCGGCGCCGTCGCTGCCTTCGGCCAAGGGAACATTGATCATATTGGGTGCGGGATTGGCGGTGCCGCTGTACGGATAGAAGGGATGCTGAAAGAAACTGGCCATCAGCACGCGATCCTGCCATTGCGGCGGGCTGAACATGTCCTCCGTGCCGTTCCCGTGGTGAACGTCGAAGTCGATGATGGCAACGCGGTCCAGCCCCCTTTTCTCCAAGGCGTACGCCGCCGCGACGCCGATATTGTTGAAAATGCAGAACCCCATGGAGCGCCCCGTGGTGGCATGGTGGCCGCAGGGCCGCACTGCGCAGAACGCGTTCATGGATCGTCCGGCCATCACCTCGTCGACCGCCGACAATCCGGCACCGGCGGCGCGGCGCGCGGCGCTCAAGCTGTAGGGGTTCATGGCCGTATCAGGGTCGAGCTGCGCGTAGCCCTCGGTGGGCGCATTGTCGAAGATCAGATCGACGTACGCCGGCCGATGCACTCGCTTGAGATCGTCGGGACCGGCGAGCGGCGCTTCCAAGCAGCGCAGCTCGTCCATCAATCCGGAGGATCGCATGTGCTCGTTGATCGAGCTCAGGCGCGCCGGACATTCCGGGTGACCCGGTCCCATCTCGTGGCGCAGGCAGTCCGGGTGGGTGATATAGGCCGTCGTCATGAGGCGCTCCGCTGCACGCGAAGCGACCGATCATACACCCCGGGCGCAGGTCCGCCAGCGGCCGACGGCTGCTAGGCTTCGAGCGCCAGCCAGACCGCCTTCGGCACGGTGAAGTTCTCGATGGCGGATTCTCCGTGTTCCCTGCCGAATCCCGACTCTCCGGATCCTCCCCAAGGCAGACGCACGTCGGTATAGCCGTAGGTGTTGATCCACACGGTCCCCGCTTTCAATCCGGCGGCCATTCGATGCACACGTCCGATGTCCGCGCTCCATACGCCGGCCGCGAGGCTGTACGCGGTTCCGTTGGCGATACGCAGGGCATCCTCCTCGTCCTCGAAGGGAATCACGCACAGCACCGGGCCGAAGATCTCCTCCTGCGAGATCCGCATTTCATGCCGGACGTTCGCGAACACCGTGGGCTCGATGAAATAACCCGTATCGCCGATGCGCGCGCCCCCCGTCACCACCGAGGCTCCCTCGGTCTTGCCGGTCTCGATGTAGTTCAATACCGTCTTCATCTGGCCCGCGGAGATGACCGGGCCCATCGTGACCCCGGGCGCGCTCGGATCGCCGACGCGGATCGCCCGGGCACGCTCCGCCACACGCTGCACCACCTCGTCGTACACCGGCCGCTGCACCAACACGCGCGAGCCGGCGGAGCACACCTGCCCGGCATTGAAGAATATTCCCGACGCCGCCGCACGCGCCGCGCGATCCAGATTGGCGTCGGCAAATATTACGTTGGCGGATTTGCCTCCGAGTTCGAGCGTCACTTTCTTGAAGTTGCCCGCGGCGCCCTGCAGGATGCCCCGGCCGACCCGCGGCGAACCGGTGAAGGTCACCTTGTCGACGCCGGGATGGCGTACCAAGGCCTCGCCGACCACGCTGCCCTTGCCGCACACCACGTTGAGCGCACCCGGAGGCAGGCCGGCCTCGAGGAACAACTCCGCGACACGCAGCATGCTGAGCGGAGTGAGTTCCGCCGGCTTGACCACCAGAGTGCAGCCGCAGGCGAGCGCCGGGGCGATTTTCCACATGCCGATCATGAGCGGGAAATTCCACGGCACGATGGCCGCGACGACGCCCACCGGCTCGCGCACCGTATACGTCAATGCGTCGGGCCGCGCCGGAATGACATCGCCGGTGATCTTGTCGCACCAGCCCGCGTAGTAGCGCAGCGTGTCGATGACCGCGGCCATGTCCTGCCGCCGCACCGCCGCCAGCGGCTTGCCGGCATCCAGGCTTTCGAGCTCGACCAGTTCTTCCTGATGCTCCTCGATGAGCGACGCCGCGCGCTGCAAAATGCGGCCGCGCTCGGCCGCCCGCATGCCGCCCCAGACCTTGAGCGCCGCCCGCGCCGCGTGCACCGCCAGATCGACGTCGGCCTTGCCGCCCTCGGCCACCTCGGCGATCGGCTCCTCGGTGGCGGGATTCAAATCGATGGAGTACTCGCCGCCCCGTGGGGCGACTCGTTTCCCGTCGATGAACAATTCCTGATGATCAAGCTCGACTTTGCAATCCATGTTTCCTCCGGGCCGCCGGCCAATCGGACGGCCAATCCACGACAACTGAAATGGCGGCATTTCAGTGTGGAATCAAGTGGGAAAATCTTCTAATCGTTTGTGTGAATGGGTCGATAAGCGCCGTGAATCACTCGAGCGCCAGGTCAAACCGCGATTGCAACTGAAGGCCGCGTGCGATTTCCCAGACCGCGCCCGTAATGGGTGCAAGGGCGGGTTGATTGCGCGCGACCAAGCCGATCGCCCGCGTCAACTGCGGCAGCAGCGGGCGCACCTGCACGCGATGATCGAGATCGAAAAAATTCAGCAGGCTGTGGGGTACGACGCTGAAAAGTCCAGCTTCGCTCACGTGGGCGTATAGCGAGAACAAGGAATCGGTCTCCAACACCACCGTGGGCTGCACGCCGGATCGCCGAAACGCGGCGTCGATGACCTGCCGATTGCGCATCTTTCCGGTCAGCAGGCACAGCGGCAGGCGTGCCGCTTCGTGCCACGTCAGTGAGGGTTCGAGCGGCACTTGGCGGCCCGCGAGCAGAACGTAGCGCTCGTCGAACAGAGCCAGCTTCTCGAATCCCTCGAGGACGGTATCGTCCAGATACGTCAGGCCGAGATCGAGCTCGAAGTGATCCAGCTGATTTGCGATGGCGTCGGCGGTCAAGGACGAGAGTGTGTAGCGAATGTTCGGATACGCTGCGAAACACGGACCGGTCAGAAAGGCGGCAACCGTCATCGTCGTCGGTATGGCACCGATGCGCAGCGTCCCCGTCATGGTCGATTTGGCAAGGGACGCGTCCTCCCGCATATGGGACAGCGACGCCAGTGTCTGCTGTGCCCAAGCCAGGACCCGCTCGCCTTCGAGGGTCAGTCCGAGAAAGCGCCGCCCGCGCTGGACGATCATCACGCCCAGTTCCTTTTCCAAGCTGCGGATCGCCGAGGAGAGCGCGGGCTGCGACACATGGCATGCCTCGGCCGCCTTGGCGAAATGCCTTTCGCGGGCGAGGGTGACGAGATATTCGAGCTGGCGGATGAACATGTTTGACGGTGTCGAAGGGCCCTCGCGCTAGCCCCCGGCCCAGGCTCCTACGACCACTCGAGCAGTTCCCACCGGTAGGCGTTCTCGTCGTATGGCGTATCGATTGCCGAATTGGCCGCGTAATAGCTGCCCTTGCTCTCGCGGGCAACCCAGCGGCCCACCTCCGGTGCGAACCATAGCGTCTCCTGCCGTTTCGAGTCCGTCCGAGCGGCGTCTCCGCTGACGAAATTGACCGAGTTGGTGAAGCGCAGAGCGTTGAACTGGCCGGCCGGCACGGAAATTCTCTCCCATGAATGCGCCTTCATCGTCTGATCCCACGGTCGCGCGTCTTGGTTCAGGGGAGTCTTGTATTGGGTGCTGAAGCGGGTCTGCCAGCCGGGCCGCAGTTGTTCCGGCCACAGGGGGATCGCCGTCTCGTAGACTTGAACCTGGCCCCAGTGCGGATCGACCCAGATCTTTCCCCACGGATTTTGTATCTCGCCCGGCAGAGCGCCGATGGGCGTGCCGTGGTGCGGGAAATATTTCCGCAATGCCAGTACGCCCCAGTGCGACTTCTCCTTCCCTTCCGTAATCGCTTCGCTGCTCGATTCGATTGCAATGGTGGCGCCGACCGAGGCGACCTTGTCGACTTGATCGATCAGCAGCGCGTGAGTGAAGAGGTCCTGCTTCGAATAGCGCCAGGATTGGCCGACGGCCGGCTGCCGGACCTGCGACGGGGCCTCCGCAGGCGGCCGGCGCATCGCGCATCCGGCCGACCATGCGGCGGATGACAGCAAGAAATACCGCCGAGTGACCTGAGCCAAGATTCCTCCGATGTATCCACGGCGTCCGCGGTCTCGACTTGCTGCCGGCGACCGATCGCTCATGTAGGATACATCGATGTCCGTACCCCTTGAAATGAACGCGGTCGAAATTGCGGCGCCGGGTGGGCCGGAGCAGCTGAAGCTTGCCCAAAGACCGGTACCCGTCCCCAAAGAGGGTGAAGTGCTGGTGCGGGTGGCGGCCGCGGGAGTGAATCGGCCGGACGTGATGCAGCGGCAGGGCCGCTACCCTCCCCCGCCCGGAGCCTCCGATCTGCCCGGGCTCGAAATCGCCGGCGAGATTGCCGCGCTGGGGCCGAAGGTCTCGGGTCTCGCCATCGGCGATGCCGTTACCGCGTTGCTGCCGGGGGGCGGTTATGCCGCCTACGCTATCGCCGCGGCACCGCTGTGCCTGCCCGTCCCCGCGGGCATCAGCATGGTGGAAGCGGCCGCGATTCCCGAGACATACTTTACGGTGTGGACCAATCTATTCGATCGCGGCCGCTGCAAGGCGGGAGACACCGTGCTCATCCACGGCGGCACCAGCGGCATCGGCACCACCGCGATCCAGCTCGCGTCGGCTTGGGGCGCCCGGGTCTTCGCCACCGCGGGCTCGGACGACAAGGCCCGTGCCTGCGAGCGGCTCGGCGCGGTGCGCGGAATCAATTACCACACGGAAGATTTCGTCGAAGTGCTGCGCGCGGAGACTGCAGGCAAGGGAGTCGACGTCACCTTGGACATGGTCGCCGGAAGTTATGTCGCGCGCAATCTGGACATCGCGGCGCTCGAGGGCCGGGTGGTCGTAATTTCACTGCTGGGCGGATCACGGGCGGAAGTCAACATGGGGCTGATACTCACCAAGCGGCTGACGCTCACCGGCTCGACTCTGCGGGCTCGAACCATCCCGCAGAAGGCCGAAGTGGCCGATGCAGTCCGCAAGAACATCTGGCCGCTGCTCGCGGCGGGGCGCGTGCGGCCGGTCATTTACGCCACCTTCCCCCTGGCCGAGGCGAGCGAGGCGCATCGCCTCATGGAAACTTCCAATCACATCGGAAAAATCGTACTGACGATCTAAAAAAGGCATGCCCGCGCCGGCCGTTGGGTTTGCTATAGTCTCAAGGCTAAATGCATCTGTCGGCGCCCTGATCGGGCCCGGCATCCATCCATGCGGCGGACTGCCGCGTCAACACTGGGAGAAATCGTGAGTTCCGACATCGGGATCGCTCAGAATGCAACCCTCAAGCCCATCGGCGAGATCGCCGCGCGCTTGGGGATTCCGGCCGCCAGCATTGAAAATTACGGCCACTACAAGGCGAAGATCGCGCTCGACTACATCGACACCCTGAAGGATAAGCCCGACGGCAAACTCATTCTGGTCACCGCCCTCAGCCCCACGCCCGCGGGCGAAGGCAAGACGACGACGACGGTCGGACTCGGCGATGCGCTCAACAAAATCGGCAAAAAGGCGGTCATTTGCCTGCGCGAGCCGAGCTTGGGACCGGTGTTCGGCATGAAGGGCGGCGCCGCCGGCGGCGGCTATGCGCAGGTGGTGCCGATGGAGGACATCAATCTGCACTTCACCGGGGACTTCGGCGCCATCGGCCTCGCGCACAATCTGCTGTCGGCGCTGATCGACAACCATATCTATCACGGCAATGAACTCGGCTTCGATGTCCGGCGCATCGCTTGGAAGCGCGTGGTCGATATGAACGACCGCGCGTTACGCGAGATCACGGTGGGCTTGGGCGGCCCCGGCAACGGCTTCCCGCGGCAGGATGGCTTCGACATCGTGGTGGCCTCCGAGGTCATGGCGATTTTCTGCCTGGCCAAGAGCCTCGTCGATCTCAAGCAGCGCCTCGGCAATATCGTCGTCGGCTACCGCCGGGATCTCTCGCCCATTCATGCCAGGGACCTCAACGCCCAGGGGGCGATGACGGTGCTGCTCAAGGAGGCTCTGAAGCCGAATCTGGTGCAGACGCTGGAGAACAATCCGGCCTTCATCCACGGCGGCCCTTTCGCCAACATTGCGCACGGCTGCAATTCGGTGCTGGCGACCGCGACGGCCCTGAAGCTGGCCGACTACGTGGTAACGGAAGCCGGATTCGGCGCAGACCTCGGCGCCGAGAAGTTCATCGATATCAAATGCCGCAAATCCGGACTGCGTCCGGCCGCGGTCGTGATCGTCGCCACCGTGCGAGCCCTCAAGTTTCACGGCGGCGCGGACCTCAAGGAGATCAACAAGGAGAATCTTGCCGCCCTCGAGAAGGGCATCGCGAATCTGGAGCGGCACGTCAGCAATGTGCGCAACCAGTACGGTCTGCCCTGCGTGGTCTCGGTCAATCATTTCACCGCCGACACGGACGCGGAACACGCCCTGCTCGCCAAGAAAATGGCGGCGCTCGACGTGCCGCTGGTGCTCGCGCGGCATTGGGCCGAGGGCGGCGCCGGCGCGACGGATGTCGCCCGCAAGGTCGTGGAAATCGTCGAGAAGGGCGCGTCGAATTTCCGCTTCGTCTACGACGAGAAGCAGACGTTGTGGGACAAGGTGAAAACCATCGCCACGAAGATCTACGGAGCCTCGGACATTTCGGGCGACTCCAAGATTCGCGCGCGCTTCGAAGAGCTGCAGAAGACCTACGGGCACTACCCCGTGTGTATCGCCAAGACGCAGTACTCCTTCTCGACGGACCCCGCGCTGCGCGGGGCGCCGAGCGGACACATGGTCAACATCCGCGAGGTGCGGCTCGCCGCCGGCGCGGAGTTCATCGTCGTGGTATGCGGCGACGTGATGACCATGCCGGGACTGCCGAAGGTGCCGTCCGCCGACAAGATCGACATCGACGCGCAGGGACGCGTGGTCGGATTGTTCTGATGTACGCCCGCGCGGGCCGCAATCGGCCCGCGCGGGATCCCTCGAGCTTCGGACCGGTTCTAAGCTACTCGCCGAGAATGTTGCCGACGCTCAAGCCGGCCTCCGCGCAGACTTGCGGAGCGGGCAGCTTTTTGCCGCCGTCGAACCGCAGCTTGAACACCTCGATCTGACCGCCCTGCACCGCCACGCACACGCTCTGCGGTCCGATGGCGGTGATCGCGCCGATGTGCCCCTTGACCTGACCGAAGGTGCGCGCGGGGTGCTTGCGCACGGCGTGGAAATGCAGCTTCTTGCCCCTGAACGTCGACCAGGCAGCCGGCGCCGGATCGCAGCCGCGGATCAGGTTGTGGATGAAATCAAGATGGTTGTGCCAGTTGATGCGGGCTTCGGCTTCGCGGCACCAACCCTCGTAGCTCGCCTGCGCTTCGTCTTGCACGCTGCCGGCGGCGCGGCCGCTCACGGCGAGGTCGGCGGCTTCCTGAAGGGCGGCGATCCCCATCGGGAACAGGCGATCGAAATAGACTGTGCCCAGGGTGTCGTCGGGCCCGATGGGCGTCTCTTTCTGCAGGATGATCGGTCCTTCGTCGAGGCCGTCGGTGGGCCGAAAAATGGTGAGCCCGGTACGGGTGTCGCCGCGGATGATGGGCCAATTGATGGAGCTCGGACCTCGATAGCGGGGCAGCAGCGACGGGTGATACTGGATCATGCCGTGACGGGGGATGGTGGCGAACTCCTGCGGCACGAATTGCAGGACGTAGGCCATGACGCCTAGGTCCACGCCGAGCGTCCGCAAGGTCTCGTGCGCCTCCGGAGTTTTGAGCGACTTCAGCTGATAGACCGGGATGCTCCGCTGCTCTGCCGCGAGCCGCAGAGGATCGGCGGCTGCTCCGGGCTTCTCCGGGGCGCAAAATACGCCGGCGACGGCATCTCCTCTGTCCAGAAATGCCTCCAGCGCCGCCTTACCGAAGTCACTTTGTCCGACGATGGCAATTCGCATCACGAGTCTCCCCCGATTGGTCCTTACTTAAATTGGCTACGATTAATACTTGCCAAAAATCATGATATCTCATATATCATCAGAAGAATTGTCGGCTACAATACCCCCAAAAAGGGCCCCATGGTGGCCGGTCGGCGACGGCCCGAGTGGCATCATATACGCCGTCTTTAGCCCGCTTCCGCGCAACAGGAGTTCGTATGGCTGGTCGCAACTTTCTATTCGTTCCCGGACCCACCAATGTACCCGACCGCGTGCTGCGCGCCATGGTGGTTGCGATGGAAGATCATCGCTCACCCATTTTCCCCGAATTGACCCGCGCTTGCTTGAGCGCTTTAAAGCCCGTGTTCAAGACCGTCTCGGGCAGCCCCATCCTATTCCCATCCTCCGGCACCGGCTGTTGGGAGGCGGCACTCACCAACTGCCTGAACGCCGGCGACAAGGTGTTGACCGCGCGATTCGGACAATTCAGCCATTTGTGGGCCGACATGTGCACTCGGCTGGGCTTCGAGGTCGAGCTTCTGGAAACGCCCTGGGGAGAAGGTGCTCCCGTCGATCGCTATCTCGCCGCGCTCACTGCCGACAAGCAGCACAAGATCAAGGCCGTGCTGGTCTGCCAAAACGAAACGGCGACCGGCGTGACCAGCGACGTCGCCGCCATTCGCCGCGCGCTGGACAGCGTCAAGCACCCGGCGCTCCTGTTCGCGGACTCGGTGAGCGCGCTGGCCAGCATCGATTTTCGAATGGATGAATGGGGCGTCGATGTGTGCGTTAGCGGCTCGCAAAAAGGCCTGATGCTGCCGGCGGGTCTCGGCGTCACCTGCGTGAGCCAGAAGGCGCTCGAAGCCGCCAAGAGCGCAAGCTCGCGGCGCTGCTACTTCGACTACGGCGACATGGTCAACTCCAATGCCTCCGGATACTTTCCCTATACCCCGTCGATCCCCATGTTGTACGGCCTGCGCGAGTCGCTCGCCATGCTGGCCGAGGAAGGGCTGGAGAATGTGTTCCGTCGCCACAGCTATCTCGCCGGCGGTGTGCGCGCCGCGGTGCTCGAGGGTTGGAAATTGAAGCTGTGCGCCACCGCGCCGAAGTGGTACTCGGATACGGTATCGGCCGTCATGCTGCCGGAAGGCATCAACGGGGCGGAGGTCATTGCACGCGCCTTCACGCGCTACAACCTCGCGCTCGGAGCCGGCCTGTCCAAGGTTGCCGGCAAACTGTTCCGCATCGGCCATCTGGGCGACTTGAACGAATTGATGCTGCTCGGCGCGATCGCAGGAGCCGAAATGGCCATGCTCGATGTCGGCGTCAAGATAGAGCCCGGCAGCGGTGTCGCGGCGGCGCAGAGTTATTGGCGAGAGCGTTCGCCGGTGGGCGCGGTCAAATCCGCGGCCGGCGCGAAGACCGGCATCGCCGCATGACGGCGCGAGTCGTATTCCTGGACCGAGCGTCTCTCAAGGCCAAGGTCCGCAAGCCCGCTTTTGCGGGCGAATACATCGAGTACGAGAAGACATCCGCAACCGAAATCGTGCCGCGGCTCCAGGGCGCGGCCGTCGCCATCGTCAACAAGGTGCCGATGCGGACGGAGACCTTGCGCCAACTGCCCGACCTGAAGATGATCGCAGTGGCGGCGACCGGCTACGACGTCATCGACGTCCCGTATTGCAAGGAGCACGGCATCGCCGTCGCCAACATCCGCAACTACGCGGTGCATACCGTGCCGGAACACGCGTTCGCCATGATACTGGCGCTGCGCCGCAATCTGCTCGCGTACCGGCAGGACGTCGAGAACGGCGTGTGGAACAAGTCCGATCAGTTCTGCTTCTTCACGCACGATATCGGCGATCTGTACGGCAGTACGCTCGGCATCATCGGCGAGGGCGCCATAGGCCAGAGCACCGCTGCCATCGGGCGCGCATTCGGCATGCGGGTGCTGTTTGCCGATCATCCGCCGCCGAAGATGGAAGGCGTATCGTTCACCCCGCACGACGAGGTGCTCTCGCATTCGGACGTGATTTCGCTGCACTGTCCGCTGCTGCCCTCCACCCGCAACCTGATCGACATCGGCGCATTTCGAAAAATGAAGCGCAACGCCCTGCTCATCAACACCGCCCGCGGCGGACTGGTGGACGAGGCCGCGCTGATCCAAGCGCTCGATGAGGGATTGATCGCGGGCGCCGGCTTCGACGTGCTCAGCGTCGAGCCGCCGAAGAACGGGCATCCGCTGCTCGATGTGCGGCGGCCGAATTTCATCCTGACGCCGCACATCGCCTGGGCCTCGGACGGCGCCATGCAGTTCCTTGCAGACCAATTGATCGATAATATCGAGGGCTGGGCGGCGGGCAAACCGCAGCATCTCGTGACTTGACGTGACATGATACGGGTGTGAAAAAACTCCTCTACCAGTTCGACACCGACACCCTGCCCTCGGTCTTCGATAATGTCGTCGGATACGACGGCGGCGCCGATCATGTTTGCGCCTACGGCGGAGTCAATGCGGCGAACGTCGGCGGTCTCGTCGAGGGAGCCATCTTCACCCGGGGCCTCAAGGACAAGAAGAACACGGCGATCTTCATCGGCGGCGGCAACATGGCCGGGGGTGAAGCGATGCTCGGCGCGGTACGCAGGAAATTCTTCGGCAATTTCCGCGTTTCGGTGATGTTCGACTGCAACGGCTCCAACACGACGGCCTCGGCCGCCGTGGCGTGGCTCGCGCATGGCCGCTCGCTCGCCGGCAAGCGCGCCGTGGTGCTCGGAGGCTCCGGTCCGGTCGGCCAGCGCGCGGCGGTGCTGCTCGCCCGCGAAGGCGCCCAGGTGGCGATCACCGGCCGCAAGCGCGATATTGTGCAATCCGCCTGCGATTCCATTCAAGCGCGCTTCGGCGTTGCCATACAGGCCATGGAGGCGCCGACCAATGCCGAGCGCGGGGCCGCCATCGAGGGCGCGCAGATCGTGCTCGCCACCGGCGCGGCCGGAATCACACTGCTCGACGAGAAGCAGTGGCGGGACAGCGCCCCATTGGAGCTGCTCGCCGATGCCAACGCATCGCCGCCGGCCGGTATCGAAGGCGTGGGTCAGAGCGACCGCGGCCTCGTCAAGCACGGCAAGATACTTTTCGGCTCTCTCGGTTTCGGTGCGCTCAAACTGGCGCTGCATCGCGCCTGCGTTTCGCGGCTGTTCGAGCAGAACGATCAAGTGCTCGACGCCGAAGAGATCTACGCCATCGCCAAATCGATGGTCGGTTGAGGAGACAGGCGGGCAATGACGGTTACACAATCTTCCGTTGAGAAATTTCTGGACGACCTCGCCGGCGGTAATCCGACGCCGGGGGGCGGCAGCGCCGCGGCCATCATGGGTGCCATGGGCGCGGCCCTCGTGTCCATGGTCTGCAACGTCACCATCGGCAAGAAGGGCTACGAAGGCGTCGAGGCCGAGATGCGCGCCATACTCCGGGAGTCCGAGAGGGTGCGGCGCCGCCTGACGGCCATGGTGGCGGAGGACATCGCCGCATTCGACAGCATCATGGCGGCGTACAAGTTGCCGAAGATCTCCGACGAGGACAAGAGCCGGCGCGCCGCCGCCATCCAGGCGGGCCTGCGCCAGGCCACCGAAGCGCCGCTCGATTGCGCGCGCGTATGCGCCGAGGTGATCGCATTGGCTCGGCGCGCCAGCGAGCACGGCTATCTCAATGTCATCAGCGACGGCGGCGTCGGGGTACTGGCGGGATTCACGGGGCTGCGCAGCGCCGCGCTCAACGTATACATCAACGCGCCCGCGCTCAAGGACCGGGCCTTCGCCGAAGCCGCGACCGCCGAGATCGAAACGCTGGTTGGGTCTTGCGCCGCCGAAAGCGAGGCTGTGTACCGGCTCGTGCGCGGGAAGCTGGGTTAGGACCGGCGGTGCGGTGCCGAAGAGGCGCAATAGCCGACGCCGGCGCATCGCGAAACTGCTGCCCAGCCTGCGCACCCGGCGGCGCATCCTTCGCCTGTTCCGCCGCGCGCCGAAGCTTGCGCAGGGGCTCACCCTCTTCGCGCTCGCCGCCATCCTGTGGCTGACTCTCAACTGGCTGTACCAGGTCGTCCGCAAGCCGTCGGAGCTGTTCTTTCCCGTCAGCGGCACTCTCGATAAAACGCCGGCCGAGACTTGGGCGCAGTACGCCCCGTTGTTTCGAAAATATTCCACAAGCGTCATTTCCCCGGAGCTGCTCGCGGCGCTCGCGCAGGTCGAAGGGTCCGGCAATCCGGTGGTGCGGACCTATTGGCGCTGGTCCTTCAACGCCACGCCCTTCGAGGTGTACCGCCCCGCCTCGAGTGCGGTGGGCATGTACCAGATCACCGACGGCACTTTTGCCGAGGCGAGGCGCTACTGCATCCGCGATCACACCGTTGCCGAAGACGGCCCGTGGAATGACTGGAATTCCTGCTGGTTCAACCGTTTGTACACGCGGGTCATCCCCTCACATGCGGTGGAGCTCACCGCCGCGTATCTCGATCGCAGCGTCACGAGCGCTCTGCAGCGCCACCATGTACAGGTTGCGACGCCGGAGCGAAGGCGGGAGTTGGCCGCAGTCATCCATCTCTGCGGTGCCGGTGCGGGAGACGCCTTCGTTCAGCGCGGCTTGCGATTGGCCGGGGGCCAGCGCTGCGGCGACCATGACGCCGGGAGCTACGTCGCGCGCGTCCTCGCCATGGAGCGGGTATTCGAGAGCATCGAAGCAGCGGCGGCTCGAGAGCGCGAGTAAGAATCTCACCCTCCGGTGCGAGACAGAGCCTTTGTTTTTGGTTTTAAACATATTCGCGGTGGATGGCGCCAGATCCTGGTGGTGAAACGACGGGGCAACGCATGTTGGGCGATCCGGCGGCCCCGAGAAATGTTGCAACTGGAAAATGAATCCGACAAGATCCCTAGAAAATGCGTCACGGATAGCGCCTCGGGGAGATAAAAGATGGGTTCATGGACGAAGGCTGGGATGCGCGCGGGTTTTTTCGTTCCTTCGATTATTGCAGGAGTGCTGCTCGCAGCCTGCGGCGGCGGCGGATCATCAGGCGGCGCGCCGGCGAGCTCCGGTAGCGGCTCCTCGGGAGGTTCCGGAGGAACCGGTTCGGGCGGTGGCACGACCTCCGAGAGCCTGACGGTACCTCAGAACAAGACCGTCACGTCGTCGACTTCGGCCAGCCCGTATAACTACGAGGGCCCAGTCACGGTGACCGGTGCGCCGGCATCGAGCACGTTCTACTATACCGTCTCCTTCACAGGCTCGGCGATCGCCAGTATGACTATGGAGGGCGCCCAAAGCACAACCTACGGCATCACGGCACCAACAGGCTCGCCCGCCGGGCGTATTTCCGGTGAGCCGAGCCCCGGAGTAGGCGCCACCATCACGGGGAGCTTTGGACCGACGAACGACATCGCCTTCGCGCTGATCCCGCCGGCAGAGATGGGCGCGGGCACTTACACCGATACGATCACGATCACGGTGTGCAACGATGCGAAGTGCGCATCGCCCGTCACGGGAAGTCCCGCCAAAATCCTGATCACTTACATCGTCACCGGAAATCCCATCCCGAACACGCTCTTCACGCCCGAGAACGCCTCCTTCACTTTAGAAGCGCCGACTTCAAGTGCGAGTGCACCGATCACAACGACGACGATCACGACCATCAACTTGCCGCCGACGGGTGCGTACGTTTTCACATCGATCGGTACGGGAGTTGCGGTCGCAAGCGCCACCTTGCAGTCGAATTTGAATGGCACCGGTACCTTGACGATCACCGGGAAGCCGCCTGCCTCCCTGGGCTCCGGTGTCTACCAAGACTCGGTCGAGGTGAAGGTTTGCTTCGACGCCGCCTGTACGAAGCCTGCGGCCCACACGCCCTTCACATTCCCCGTGACCTACGTCGTCGATGCCTCGGCCAACGTGGACTTCACGGTTCAGACCATCCCGCTTCAACTGTTTGAGATGTACTGGAGCTCTGTGAATCAGCGGATCTATGCCACATCGCCCTCTTATGCGGCTACGAACCCGAACTCCTTGCTCGTGATCAATCCTGCGACCGCGAGCGTTGAGACCGTGGTGCCTTTGGGGACTGGCACAGGAGTCACGAACCTTGCGCTCTCCGATGACGGTCAGTACGCCTACGTGTACGAGGACGTACCTATGCAGGTGGTGCGGGTGAATCTCTCGACCATGAGCGTCGATGAGACGATTGCGACTGGGGGTCTTGAGGGTACGAATGTCATCAAAGTCCCGCCGGGACTACCGACCTCCTTGGCGGTGCAGCCCATTGGAAACTCAGCCATCCTTGAGATCTTTGACGGCACGGTGCTGCGCGCGCAAACCTTCACGGCTGTCGGCGCGCCAGGGCATCTGCCCTTCACTTTCGGCACCGATGCGACGACCATGTTCGCGTACAGTGCGACGCCCAACTTGGGAACCATGTATCAGCTCGGTGCCGGGAGCGCTGGGTTTACGCAGACGCAGAGTGCGACGGGATTGGACTTTAACGAAAGCGAAGTGGATGACTTGGCGTTTACCAATGGTCTCGTCTATTCGAGCACGGGGAACATCTTTAACCCGGCGACGAATGCGGCGGGAGCCTCCTTTTCGATGCAAAACACGAACACAGCCGGCACGACGGTGTGGAGCTGGGGTTTCGCGATCGATTCGACGTTGAATCGCGCCTACTTCTTAACGAACGACAACCCGCAAGGCCAGGATGGCGATTTCACACTGCAAGGCTTTAACCTGACGACGCAGGCACCGACTTGGATCACGCGCTTCCCTTCCGACCAGATAGGAAGCACGATCGTGCGATGGGGGAGTAATGGCTTAGCCTTCGTCACGAATTCGCAAGGCGTGTACAGCTTGAATCTTCTGTCCGGGAGCGTGGTTGCGCGCTAGCTCTCGATGAGTATGGCGCGAAAGTCGTTGACGTTGGTCAAGGTCGGACCGGTGACGACGGAGTCGCCGAGCGCCGCAAAGAAACCGTGGCCGTCGTTGTCGTCGAGCATGTCCTTCGGCCTCAGACCCAAGCCCCACGCGCGGGCGAGCGAGTCGGGTCCGATACAGCCGCCCGCTATCTCTTCCTGACCGTCGACTCCGTCAGTGTCGCCGGCCAGGGCATGGACGCGCGGGTGACCCTCGAGTGCGATTGCCAGCGACAGCAGAAACTCGACGTTGCGTCCCCCGCGCCCGCCTCCCCGCACGGTGACCGTGGTCTCGCCGCCGGAGAGGAGCACACAGGGCGGAGTGAAGGGTTGGCTGCGCTCCGCGGCTTGCAATGCCACCCCGGCGAATACCTTGCCCACATCGCGCGCCTCGCCTTCGATGGCGTCTCCGAGAATATGGGGTGAAACGCCAGCCGCCCGCGCCACCCGGGCGGCGGCCTCGAGCGCCATCTGCGGAGTGGCGACGATGCGCAATCCCGAGCGCGCCAGCCGCGCATCCCCGGGCTTCACGGATTCGCCGCGGCCGCTTTCCAGCACATCGCGCACGGGTTGCGGCAACTCGATGGCGTATCGGCGCAGGATGGCGAGGGCGTCGTCGCAGGTGGTCGGATCCGCGACGGTGGGGCCTGAGGCGATGTCGACGGGCCGGTCGCCGGGCACGTCGGAGATGAGCAGGGTCAGCACCCGCGCAGGATGACACGCCGCACCCAGCCGCCCGCCCTTGATGGCGGAGAGATGACGCCGGACACAGTTGATCTCGCGGATGGTGGCTCCGCTCGCCAGCAAGGCGCGATTCACGAATTGCTTCATGTCAAGGTCGAGACCCGCGGCCGGCAGCGGCATGAGAGCGGAGCCGCCTCCCGAGAATAGGCACAGCACCAGATCATCCGCGTGCAGCGAGCCCACGAACTCGAGCATGCGCTGCGCGGCATGCATTCCGGCGGCATCGGGAACGGGATGCGCCGCTTCGACCACCTCGATTCGATCGCAAGGGACGGCGTAGCCGTAGCGCGTGATCACCAAGCCTGACAGCGGGCCGGGCCAGTTTTCCTCCACGGCTCGGGCCATGGCGGCCGAGGCCTTGCCGGCTCCGACGACGATGAGCCTGCCGCGAGGCGGATCGGGAAGGTGCGGTGGTATGCACAGGGCCGGCTGCGCCGAGGCGATGGCGGCATCGAACATTTGCCGCAGCAGTGCCCGCGGCTCAAGGTCGGCCGCGGCGCCGCTCATGGCGCGCTCGAGGCGGGCGCGCTCGAGGCGGGCGCGCTCGAGGCGAGGACGTTGGCGAGAATGCCTATCCCCGCGATTTCCACCTCGACGGTGCAGCCGTCCTTGATCGACCCGATTCCCACCGACGTGCCGCATGCGATAACGTCGCCGGGCAACAGCGACATGTCGTGGGAAATTCTGCTCACGAGCTCCTCCGGAGGCATGATCATGTCCGACAAGGGAAAATTCTGACGTTCATCGCCATCCATCCGGGTGATCACCCGCTCCCGCGACCAATCCAAGTCCGTCGCGATCACAGGACCCAAACAACCGAAGGTATCGTAACCCTTCGATCGGCACCATTGCGCGAAATCAGAATTCTCATTGAGTACGCCCGATGCCGTGACGTCGTTGACGCAGGTGTAGCCGAAGATGTGCTTGCGTGCATCCCCGGGGCGAAGGTCCTTGCAGGCTCTGCCGATGACGATTCCCAGCTCGCCTTCGAAGGCGATTTTGCCGTCATAGCCGGCGGGCCTTCGGATCGCTTGGCCGGGGCCGATGACCGACGTGGAGGGCTTGATGAGAAACAGCGGATGGGCGGGGGCGGCCTTGCCCAGCTTCATCCGAAGCGCGTTGAAGTTGTTCCACAGGGCGATGATCTTCGAGGGTGCGCAGGGGGACTCGAGCGTGCACCCGTGCCGCGCCACGGTGCGGCCGGTAGGCCGCGGCGCCCCGTACAGGTCGCCTTCATACTCAACGATATGGGTATCCTCGAGTGCACCGAACCCGGTCCGGCCGTCGTTCGACCGAAACCGGGCCCATTGCATGCTAGAGCACCGACTTCAGCAGAGTCGCCATTTCCGCAGGATTTCTCGTCACCTTGATCCCGCACTCCTCCATGACGGCCAGCTTCTCGTTCGCCGTACCCTTGCCGCCGGAAATGATGGCGCCCGCGTGGCCCATGCGCTTGCCCGCCGGGGCCGTGACGCCCGCGATGAATCCGACGACGGGCTTCTTCATGTGATGTTTGATCCAGCGTGCGCAGGTTTCCTCATCGTCGCCGCCGATTTCGCCCACCATGATCACGGCATCGGTCTGCGGGTCGTCGTTGAACATCCGCATCACATCGATGTGCTTCAGGCCGTTGACCGGATCGCCGCCGATGCCGACGCAGGTCGATTGCCCGAGTCCGATATCCATCAGCTGACCGACGGCTTCGTAGGTGAGGGTGCCCGAGCGGGAAACGACGCCGATGCGCCCCTTCTTGTGGATGTGCCCGGGCATGATGCCGATCTTGATCTCATCCGGCGTGATCACGCCGGGGCAGTTGGGTCCCACCAATATCGTTTTCTTGCCGCGCATGCGATTGCGGGTGGCGATCATGTCGCGTACAGGTACGCCTTCGGTGATGCAGATGACCAGGTCGAGGTCGGCGTCGACCGCTTCGTCGATGGCGCCCGCGGCGAACGCCGGCGGCACGTAGATCACCGACACCGTCGCTCCGGTTTTCTCCTTGGCCTCCCGGGCATTGGCGAAAATCGGGATGCCCTCGAAGTTCTCTCCGGCCTTGTTGGGATTCACGCCGGCGACGAAACAGTCCTTGCCGTACGCGTAGTCGCGGCACAGGCGGGTGTGGAAGGCGCCGGTCTTGCCCGTGATGCCCTGAGTCATCACCTTGGTGTTCCTGTCGATCAGGATGCTCATAGTCGCCCCCTATTTCCCTGCGACCGCGGCAACGATCTTTTGCGCGGCGTCCGCCATGTTGTCGGCGGAAATGATCGGCAGTCCCGACTCCCGCAATTTCTGTCTGCCCAACTCCTCGTTGGTACCCTTCATCCGCACCACCAGCGGCACGCCGAGCTTCACCTCCCGGGCCGCGGCGATGACGCCTTCGGCGATGGTGTCGCAACGCATGATGCCGCCGAAGATGTTCACGAGAATTCCCTTCACCGCCGGATTCTTGAGCATCAATTTGAATGCCTCGGTGACCTTCTGCGCCGTGGCGCCGCCGCCCACGTCGAGAAAATTGGCAGGCTCGGCGCCGAACAGCTTGATGGCATCCATGGTCGCCATCGCCAGACCCGCGCCGTTCACGAGGCAACCGATATTGCCGTTGAGCGAAATGTACGAAAGGTCGTATTTGGACGCCTCGACCTCGGCGGGGTCTTCCTCATCGAGGTCGCGCATCGCGACGATCTCCGGGTGCCTGAAAAGCGCGTTGGGGTCGAAATTGAGCTTGGCATCGAGAGCCAACACCCGGCCGTCGCCGGTGAGAATCAACGGATTGATCTCGGCGAGCGAGGCGTCGCATTCGACGAAGGCGCGATACAGCCCTTGCATGAAGCCGCGCGCCTGCGCCATCGACCCGTCCGGCACGCCGATCTTGCGGGCGATGCCTTCGGCTTGGGGATCGGTCAATCCGGCCGCGGGATCAATGGCAACCTTGTGAATCTTCTCAGGCGTACGCGCGGCGACCTCTTCGATCTCCATGCCGCCCTCCGAACTCGCCATCAGCGTCACTCGCTGGGTGACGCGGTCGACCACCATACCCACGTACAGCTCCTTGGCGATGTCCGCGCCTTCCTCGACGAGCAGGCGCTTCACCAGCCTTCCTTCGGGTCCGGTCTGGTGCGTGACCAGCGTCATCCCGAGGATCTTCGATGCGTACTCATGCACTTCCTCGAGCGACTTCGCCACCTTGACGCCGCCGCCCTTGCCGCGGCCGCCGGCATGGATCTGCGCCTTGACCACCCAAACTTTCCCGCCGATCTCGCGCGCCGCGGAATCCGCCTCGGCCACGGAGAAGCAAGGGATTCCGCGCGGCGTCGCGACCCCGTACTTGCGCAGAATCGCCTTGCCCTGATACTCGTGAATATTCATATCTCGACCTCGTCAATCGTCAGAATTAGTTGAGGGACGCCGCGTCCGTGCAACCGCAGGGCGCCGCGGGCGCGCGGTCCCCATCACGCGGCGGACGGCCTCGTGCCGCCCGGCGGCTTGCGTTCATCCAGGGTCTTCGCCAACAGTTTCGTGAGCGCGTAGACCGTATCGATGTGCGGAGTCGGCGTATTGGTCAGTCGAGCCAGCTCCATGACGGAGCCGAGCAGCGCGTCGATCTCGAGGGTGCGCGCGGATTCGACGTCCTGCAGCATCGAGGTCTTGTGGTGCCCCACACGCTCCGCCCCGGCGATGCGCTTCTCGATGGATACGCGAAAGGTGACGCCGAGCTTGTTGGCGACGATCTGCGCCTCGGTCATCATTGCCGCCGCGACGGCGCGGCTGGGCGCGTACTGGCATATGGCGGCGAGCGTGGCCCGCGACAGGGCGCTGATGGGATTGAACGTCAAGTTGCCCCAGAGCTTCAGCCAGATCTCGGCGCGGATGTCCGCGAGCACCGGAGCCTGCAACCCGCCTCGGATGAAGCACTCCGACACGCGTAAAACGCGCTCGGTACTCTGCCCGCCCGGTTCGCCCACAGGGAAGCGGTTGCCTTCCACGTGTTTGACTACTCCGGGCGCAACCAGCTCGGCGGCCGGATACACCACGCAGCCGATGACGCGCTCGCAAGGAATATGCTCGCCGATCAAGCCCTGCGGATCGACGCTGGTCACCCGCGTCCCCGCGAGTTCGCCGGGATACCGGTGAAAGTACCAATAGGGAATTCCGTTTTGCATCGGCACCACGACGGTGCCGGGCCCGAACAGCTTTGGAACGTCGGGCGCGACCGCCTCGACCTGATGCGCCTTCATCGCGAGGATGACCACATCCTGCGGTCCGGCGGCCGCATAGTCGTCGGTCGCCTTGACTTGCGGCACGGCCTGCTCGGTGCCGTCGGACGCCACCAGCCGAATGCCGCGATTGCGCAGGGCCTCCAAGTTGACGCCACGCGCGATGAAAGTCACGTCTTCGCCGGCGAGTGCGAGCCGAATCCCGACGTAGCCGCCGATCGCGCCGACACCGATGATCGCTATCTTCAAATGACGTACGCCTATGAAGCGCGGGAGGGCGCGCCGAAGGTTACCGAATCTTTCGGTTGGCGGCCAGGGACGCGAAAGCGTCCCTGGCCCAACCCGAAGCCTTGCCGGCTTCAAACACTCAACTTTAGAACTTGTAGTTCAAGCCCGTGGAGACGCCAATCTCATGGCATCCGCCCCACGTCGTCGGTCCCGCGCTGCTGTAATCGTTGACCACGGTATTCGTGCCGTCGTGGCAATCCGTGGTCACGCCGCGTCCGCCGGCGCCGATATCGTAGTGCGCATTGCCGTGATTGACGGTGTCCGCCGCATCCAGATACCAGTACAGGCTCTTGTCGAAGCGGTGCTTCCAGGCGGCGGTGTACATGTTCGCGTGGTCATCCGTCGTCTCCGGATCGTAGTTGTGCTGCCCGCCCGGGTCGCCCGGTGTGCGGCCGGCATGCGCCCAGCCTACGCTCACGTTATCCCTGTCCGAGAAGTCCTGCGACATCGCAAACCACAAGCCGTTTCTCTGCCGCTCGTTCTGCCACTCCAGATCGGGCGGCAGATTGCGGTGCATGTACTCATAGATCCCGCTGACGGTGAGCCCGAAATCGAACACGTACTGCACGCCGCCCTTGATCGCCCATTCGTCCACCACATCGGTGAGGAACGGCGGCGTGAAGCCGTTGGCGTTCACGTACGCCTGCCCGTATTCCGCAACAATGTTGTTGTACGTGCCCCAGTCGAGCAGCGGCGATACGCCATTGCCCAAGCCCACCAGGTAGCCGTAGTACGGATTGTTCGAGCCGATGCCGTCGCTGTTGCGATTTACCGCGTGATGAAGCTCCCACGCCGCCGTGGCATAGAACCCGCCGGCCTCGAACTTGAGATCTGCGCTGTACGCCGTTCCGAATCCACCGTCATCGCAGTTCAGCAGCAAATTGCCGCTACCCGGCGTGTTGCCGCCGCTGCAGTCCGGCGATCCGGCGGATTGCACCACGTCGTCGTAGGTGCGGTTCGCGCCCGGGGAGATCAGCAAATCGAAGCTGAACATGCCGCCGAATTTCGGCGATTCATACCAGATCGAGTGATCGAGCCGGGTTCCGAACTCAACACGATTGTCACCGCCGGTGTTGCCCATGATCACCGCGTAGTCACCCAGCATGCCGGAGAAAGGATTCATCCGGTCGGTGGATGACTTGTACGGCGCGTAGGTCGTACCGATCTTCAGCTTGCCCCAGCCCGCTTCCTGGACGCCTATGTAGGTGTCGCCGTAGCCGATGGCGCCCTTCACTGTGTTCGACTGCTGCGTGTAGGAGGTATTGAGGCCAGGAGTCGAGGTGATCGAAGGCTGGGTCTCGATCTGGTAGATGAACTCTACGTTGCTGCCGTCGATCGCATGCGAGCCGCGGTAGCCGAGCACCGACTTGTTGGTCGAGAGCGACCCCATCCAACCGACGGCGCCGGTGATCTGCGTTCCCTTGGGTCCGTTGTTGACATACCCGGAGCCGGGCCCCGCACCGGCATACGAATACGAATACGCCGTAAGACCTCTGATCCCCTTGGTGGTGTCGTCGAGCGAGACGTCCAATGTGCCGAAAAATCCCTTGATGAATTTGTCGAACTTCGGCTCCGCCGGTTCCGCCTTCGCAGGCGGCGGCCCCGCCGCTGCCGCAACCGCGGGCGCAGGCTGCGCCGCTTGCTGCCTGGACAGGGCGTCGATTTTGTTCTGAAGGTCCTGCATCTGCTGCTGCATGATGCGCATTTGGTCCTTCAGCGCTTGGGTTTGGGCATCGTCCGCAAAGACGACGCCGTTGAAGGCGACACTGGCGGCACATGCCGCAAGCGCCACCAGCATAGGCTTAGCCGATCTACATTTAAGCATTGTGTGATTCCTCATGAAACGCGATTGTTTGAATCATTTTCGTTATCACCATCCACCCTCACGTATCAGCGGCCGGACTTGTGAGGCGAATCCGGCCGTTCCCGATCCTTGGGAACGTAATTGCACACCCCCTGCAGCACGTGCAATCTCCCTCTCTCCCAACTCAAATTCCTCCACCTCCGACGGCTGCTGCGTCGCAGGTGCGCGCAGTGTAGCAATTCGGGTAATCGATCTGGCCTGTTTATTCCCTAAGGCGCGCACTCATGTTGTGGAAATGAGACGTGCGCCGCGCGCCGCGGGAATGCCGACATCAAACGACCTTTTTCGATCGCAGAACGGCGACGTCGGCGGCGGCGTACCCGAGCTCCGCCAGCACCTCGTCGGTGTGCTCGCCCAACAGCGGTGATCGCTTGACCTCCGTTGGGCTGTCACTCAGCTTGATGGGGTTGCCCACCGTCAGGTACTTGCCGCGCTTCGGATGATCCACCTCGACGATGGTTCCGGTCTTGCGCAAGCTCGGCTCGTTGGCCAGCTCCTGCATGGACAGGATCGGGCCGCAGGGAATGTCGTGCTCATTGAGCAGGTCCATCGCCTCGAATTTCGTCTTGGTCATCGTCCATGCTTCCACCGTGGCGAACACTTCCTTCAGCCTGGGCAGGCGCGCCTCCGGCGTGGCGTAGTCGGGATCGGTGATCCAGTCTTCCTTGCCGATGACTTTGCAGATGGCCTTCCAAACCGGCGCCTGTGCGATGAAGTACAGGTACGCGTTGGGATCGGTTTCCCAACCCTTGCATTTGACGATGGTGCCGGGCTGGCCGCCGCCCGACGCATTGGCGGCCCGCGGCACGGCGGAGCCGAACGTGCCGTTCGGAAATTGCGGATACTCCTTCATCACATGGGTGCGATCGAGGCGCTGTTGATCGCGCAGCTTGACGCGGCAGAGATTCAGCACGCCGTCCTGCATCGCCGCCAGCACCCGCTGACCGCGTCCCGTGGCATTTCGATGGTACAAGGCGGCGACGATGCCGAGGGCCAGGTGCAATCCCGTACCGCTGTCGCCGATTTGCGCGCCCGTGACCAACGGCGGACCGTCGTCGAACCCCGTGGTCGAGGCGGAGCCGCCGGCGCACTGCGCCACATTCTCGTACACCTTGCATTCCTCGTACGGCCCGGGCCCAAAGCCCTTGACGGATGCGAGGATCATGCGCGGATTGAGCTCTTGCACCCGCTCCCAGGTGAAACCCATGCGATCGAGCGCGCCGGGCGCAAAGTTTTCCACCATCACGTCGCAGTGCTTGACCAGTTTCTCGAGCACCTGTTTGCCGCCCTCGCTCTTCGTATCGAGCGTGACCGAGCGCTTGTTGTGATTCAACATCGTGAAATAGAGGCTGTCCACGTCGGGAATGTCCCGCAGCTGCCCGCGCGTGACGTCGCCTTCGCCCGCCCTCTCGATCTTGATCACATCGGCGCCGAACCAAGCCAGCAACTGCGTGCAGGTCGGTCCCGACTGCACGTGCGTGAAATCGAGAATACGGACCCCGTCCAATGCCTTACCCATGCAGAACTCCCCGCGCCGTCACTTGTACATCGTCTGATTCTTGGTGCCCGGTGCGTACTCGCGCGGGTCGACCCAGATGTTGATCACTGCCGATTTGCGCAGCTTTCGGACCGATTCGCGGCCGCGTAGCAGCGCCGGCGCTATCTGTGCGGGGTCGCGAACCTCCTCGCCATAGCCGCCGAGCATTTCGGCGAACTTGCCGAAGGGGACGTCGCCCAGAAGATTGCCGACGTTGCCGCGCTGCTCGCCGTACTTCGCGAGCTGGCCGTAGCGAATCTGATTCATCGCCGAGTTGTTGCCGATGACGGCGAGGTAGGGAACCCCGAAGCGGTTGGCCGTCTCCATGTCGAACGCCGTCATGCCGAACGAGCCGTCGCCGTAGTAACAAAGCACTTCCTTGGAAGGATTGGCGAGCCCGGCCGCAATCGCGAATCCGGTGCCGACGCCGAGGGAACCCAGCGCTCCCGGATCCATCCATTGACCGGGGCCGCGGGGACGCACGGCCTGCGCCGAGATGGTCACCACGTCGCCGCCGTCGCCGATGTAGATCGTGTCCTCGCCCAGGAATTCGTTGAGCTCGTAAGCTACGCGGTAGGGGTGGATCGGCACGCTGTTCGACTTGAACAACGGCATGAGCTTTTCGGTGGCGGCCGATTCGCCTTCGCTCAGCTGCTTCAGCCATTGCTGACGAGCCTGTCGCTTGTCGCCCTTGATGCGGCCCGATGCGGCCTGCAGCACAGCGCCCAGGATCGCGCCGGGATCGCCCACCAGTCCTAAGCTGATGTCGCGGTTCTTGCCGACGGTGCGGTAATCCATGTCGATCTGCACCAGCTTCAAGTCCTTGCTGATGCGCTTGCCGTAGCCCATGCGGAAGTCGAACGGCGTGCCGACGATCACCAGCACATCAGCGTTGGCAAACGCTTGAGTGCGCGTGCGGTCGAAGTGATGCGGATCTCCGGGCGGCAGCAGCCCGCGGCTCGCGCCGTTGAAATACCCCGGGATGTCGAGGCCGCGCAGCAGCGCGATCGCCTCCTTGTGGCCGCGCGCCGTCCATACTTGCTGCCCGTACAGAATCGCCGGCCGCTCGGCATTGACGAGAATGTCGGCCAGCTTTTCGATGTCGCCCGGATCGCCGATCGAACGCGTCGACGCCCGATACTTGCCGGGCTGGGGAACGACGGCCTTGGCGATGTCCACTTCGCGGTCGAGCACATCGCGCGGAATCTCCAAGTACACCGGCCCGGGCGCACCGTTGAACGCTTCGCGGACCGCCATCGAAACCATATCCGCGACACGCTCGGTGCTCGGGACGGTGGCGGCAAACTTCGTGATTGGACTGATGACGTCGACGTGCGGCAGGTCCTGCAGCGATCCCATCTTGTGCTGAGTCAGCGCACCCTGACCGCCGATGTGCAAGACCGGGCTTTCGGAGCGAAACGCGGTGGCAATGCCCGTAAGAGCATTCGTGAAGCCCGGCCCGGCGGTGGTGACCACGCAGCCGAGCTTGCCGGTCTGGCGCGCATAGCCATCGGCCGCGTGCGCCGCCACCTGCTCATGGCGGACGTCGATGATGCGGATGCCTTCATCCACGCAACCATCGTAGATGTCGATGATGTGTCCGCCGCACAGGGTGAATATGGTATCCACCCCCTCGTTCTTCAGCGCTTTGGCAACCAGGTGGCCGCCGGAAACGACGTTCGCGTCGCGGCTCTTGCGCTGCAGCGTGTCCTCCGCGGTGCTGGTCTTGGGCTGAATCGGTGTGGGGTTTACGGTTGCCATGCTGCCTCCAACTTCGTGTATGTGATCGCAGATTGCCGCTGCCGCCGCGGCAATCTGCGATGCAGGTGAGTAATGATGCCGTTCGCCTGAATTTACGTCGTCCCTGCGCCGACCACGGGCGCCGACCCGGGAAATTGCTCCCTGCTCTTGGCGAAATGGCGCGCGCGCATGGGTTTAAGCACGAACAGCGCCATCAAACCCGCGATGACGTTGCAGGTCATGCCGACCGCAAACACTGCGCCCCATCCATGGGATTTCGAAATGATGGCAGCCACGGGAACGAGGAACACGCCGGTGCCCTTGGCGGTGTACAGCATTCCTGCGTTCGCCGCAGCGTACTTGGCGCCGAAGGTATCGCCTTGGGTGGCAGGAAAGAGACTGAAAATTTCCCCGTAGACACCGAAATAGCACGCCGTGACCAGAACGAACACAACGGGGTCCGATCCCGCCAGCTTGAGCGCAAAGAGCGCGACTGCCCCCGCGAAGAATGCCAGCGCCATGGTGTATTCGCGGCCAATCTGATCCGACAGCCAGCCAAAGAACGGGCGCCCCACGCCGTCGAAAATTCTTTGGAGGAATACCGCAAACACCGGAGTCAGCATGGTCAGACCGAACAACTCGACCGGAATCTTGTCGATCTTGAGATCTTTCGCAATCGGAGCTATGGACGCGGTCATCGTCAGACCGCCCGCGGCGATCAGCACGAACATTACGTAAAGGACGTAGAACACGGGGCTCTTCAACACTTGAATGGGCGTATAGCCGTGCGACGTTTGATTGGGTTTCACTTTCGCAGCGATGAGCTGTGCTGGAGGCGCCAATAAAAACATGGACATCACCAAGACGATGGCGCCTTGAATTAGTCCGAAGAACAAGAAGGCATGCTCATAGCCGGATGCGCCAATCATGGTTTTGATCGGCCCGACCGTGATCGCGGCTCCCGCGCCGAATCCTGCGGCGGTTATACCCGCGGCAAGACCCCGTCTGCCCGGAAACCACTTGAGCGCATTGCCGACGGAGGTACCGTACACACAGCCCGTACCGACGCCGCCGAGTGCAGCGCCCAGGTACAGCATTACCAGCGACCCAGCCATGGAGTTCACAACCCAGGCGACGGCAACCAACAGTGCGCCGCCGATGACCACCCAGCGCGGACCGAAGCGATCGACCAAATAGCCTTCAACCGGAATGAGCCAGGTTTCGATCGCAACGAAGATGGTGAAGGCAATCTGAATGGCGGCCCGCCCCCAGTGATACTTGCTGTCGATGGGATCGACGAACCAAGTCCACCCATACTGCAAGTTCGCAACGCAGGCCATGCAGATCACGCCGATCACCAATTGGATCCACGGATTCGCAAACGGCGATTTAGCCTGCTGGGAATTCGAAGTCGCGTTCATCTAGTAGTTCTCCTTATTCACCCTGGTCGATGCGGAAAGATCAGCTGAATGTCGTACGGCCAAAGGCGCCGGTCCTCCCGGCGAGACCGCAGGGAGGTCGTTGGAGATCGTTGCCTGTTCGTTGGAAAGGGTCGCGGACCGCTGACACACTTCTTATACGGTGCTCTAGGACGCGGACGCTCACAGACTGACTCACCCCGTAAGCCCCCAACCAGTTAGGCGCCCGTGCGCAAACAAATTGCCAGCCATGTATTCTTGTCGTGGTATACCATATATGAACGCGTTTCGGACTGTCAAGGCAGCCTGGAGCCCCGACGGCGATTACTGATGTATCGGCGGGATATAGTATATCTGTAGGCGGAGAGCACCGTTTCACCGAGCAGGGAAACCCGCAATCTCGTATATTTTGACGACAACCATTGCAACAACGACTAACGATGCATGGAACGCGCATCGAGAGAGTTAATGAACACCATTGCCACGCTGGTACAGCGCACATCCTCCGGCACCCCGCTCGCGCTCGCACCGCTGAATGCGACGAGTTTGCGCGATCAGGCCTATGCACTCCTGAAGAACGCAATCGCGGATACCGACATCTACGATCCGAATCAGGAGCTGCGGCTCGACGAGCGGCAGCTCACGACGGCGCTGGGCGTCAGCCGAACACCGATTCGCGAAGCGCTGTCACTGCTCGAGCAGGAAGGCTTCATCCGCACGATACCGAGGCGCGGGATCTACATCGTCCGCAAGTCCAAGCGCGAAATGATCGAAATGATCCAGATGTGGGCGGCGCTCGAGTCCATGGCTGCGCGGCTGGCGACGCTGCACGCCTCCGATGCCGAAATCGCGACGCTGCGCCATCTGTTCGATGAGTTCCAGAACTCGCCGCCTTCGGAGCACTTGGACGAGTATTCCGACGCCAATATCGCATTTCATACCGCGGTCATCGCCTTGGGCGGCTCGCAGACCATTGTGGATGCGACGCGCAACCTTCTCATTCACGTGCGCGCGATTCGGCGCGCGACGATCACTCAAAGCGACCGTGCGGCACGCTCCATCATCGATCACTTGAAGATCATCGAAGCGCTGGAGCGGCGCGATACCGAGTCGGCCGAACGGCTCGCCCGACAGCACACGCTCGATCTTGCGGAGCACGTCGATCGCTATTGCGATTTTCTGGATTAACCCCGGCCCGGGCGGCGCCGAGTCAACTTCGGGGCGCAGCCGCGTCTCCCCATGACCCGAGCGTCGGTGCAGAACCGGCGCCGCCTTCTGCTTGGAGATACTCGGGCCGGCGCACCTGCGCAACCTCGCCGCGCAATGCGCCCGGCGCAACGGCGTTCAGCCCGCTCAAGGTATCCGGATCCGAAATCGCGGATTGCAGCAGATCCGCGTCCTTCCACACGGGCGCGCCGGACTCGATTCGAAGATAGATTCGGCCGGTCGCCTGATCGGCGAAGTTGACCTCGCGAAATCCGCCGATGCACCGGCGCAGGAATCCGCTGTTGTGTTCGGGATCGAGCAGAGCGCGGTCAGCGTAGAGAGATTCCGCGGCCGCGGCATCGATGTTGACGCGCCCGTAGCGCTCGATGTCCAGCGTTCCCTTGACGTTGAGAATGTTGAAGGTATGGTTGTCGCCGAAGGCGACGGTGCGCGGACGCTCGCCCAAGCGCACCGTATTGTCGAGAAACTCGAATCGAATCTGCTTCTCGTTGTGCCGGACCCAGGTGAAGAACACGTCGGGAATCCCCGTGTACGCCTCCACGGCGTGAGCCAGCGTGTCGTCCACCGCTTTGTAGCGGCCGAACTCGAGTCCGCGCTTCCATGCCCGCTCGACCAGCTGCTCGGGGGGCGTGATCATGAAAAACAGGTACACCGTTTGTCCGAAGCGGGTCAATAAATTGCTGCCGGCCTCGTCCGAATCGGGCGCGAAGCTGTCGAAGCGAAAACGGTCGATCAAGAGGTGAGTCATCTCGCCGCGCCGGTGCTTGCGCGCCATGTACCGGTCGAGCTTCTGGTCGACGATCTGCAATTCCTCGGCGGTGAAGGCGCCGGCATATTTGTACGCGTCGCCGAGGGCGCCGTAGTCGAGCAGCTGTTTGCGCCAGATGTCGGGACTGATCAGCGCGAAGTCGCTCCAGCGCGCGCCGATGTCGCCCGCAAGCTTTTTCTGCAGCGGCCGCAAGGTGCTCTTGCCCGAAGCCGACGGGCCTTTCGTGTTGATGACCACGGGCCGCTCCTGCCGGGGCAGCAAGCAGTAGCCCTCGTTGCGTGCCGCCCGCAGCAGCAGGGGTTCGATCGCGCGGCCGATGCATTCACTGCCGTAGTCGTTGCATGCCATGTCGGTCGCCATCGACACGATGAGATCCCGAGTGCCCCAGGCGTGCCCCTGGGTTGCGAACAGCGCCGACATCACCCGCGCGAGCGTGCGATACGCAATCCTTTGCTGCGGGCTGCCCGCAAGATTCGCCAGCCGCTCGCAATCGGCGAGGTGGCGCGGACCCCAGCCAAGGTCGGCCGCCGCCGCCGCCGCTTCTCGGCCCGGAGAGGCGGCCGCCCCGCGGCGAAGGGCAATCCGACCGAGAAGCCGCGACGCTCTCGACGTTTGCGCGGGCCTGGTCGCCGCCGCCTGCTCGGGCACCACCTGCGCCAGTCCGGACTGAACGGCGCCGCGCAGTTCCCGGCGTGCGCCCTCATAGGCCGCGCTGATCGAATCCATCTCCGGAACGAGATATCGCTCGAACATCAGCCTCGCCATCTCGCGAAAGTTGATGCCCAAATCCCCGATGCGCGAGCCGTCGGGCACCGAGAAGTCCGCGGTCACGCGTATCAGCAGCTCATGCAGCGCCAGGCGCTGCGGTCGAAATGCGACCAGCTCGCTCTGCGAGATTCCGGTGAGGCCGGCAAGCTCGGTGGCCGTGGCGATACTGGTGAAGACATTGTCGGCTCGAAAAATCGTCGACAGATGCCGCAATTCCTTGGGAACCTGCGAACGGATACCGGGGTTCCACGGTCCGCCGGCCGGCGCATCGGCGGCGACACTCACGTCCCGGCCTTCGTCATTTGCATTCCCATAACACGCTTGGGCATGGGTCCGATCATACGGAAACTCGTGGATTGAGACGTATTTCGCTGTCTTGCCCTACATCGTGTGATGCATTCGCCACCTGAACGGGCATTCAAATACGACAGAATGTGCCGTTAAGCTGATATATGGCGCGATGCCGCGGGAAACGCAAGACCAATGATAACGAGACCAATCGGTCATGCCTTGACGGGCAAGGCGCCGGCCAGTGCCGCCGAAACGGCGGGAGCCGCGCCTGACCCCCTGTTGTGCGGTCTCGCGAGGCTTGCCGCGATCGCGTGCGAGACGGCTTGGGCAAGGATCGCCATCGACGATGGCGGCGAAGTTTGGTGCGATTCCACGGGCGCATGCCCCTCCCCCCTCCGCCTCCCGAAACCCGACCCGTTCGCGGAATGCGCCGCGCGCGCCGCGGATCTGTTCGAGGTGCCGGACGCCGGTGCGGATGCGCGCTTCAGCGCTTCCGAGTACGTGACCGGGGCGCCGGGCGTTCGCTTCTTCGCCGGATGCGCATTGCGCACCGCCGGCGGCGGCGCGCTGGGCACCTTGGCTGTGTATCACACCGCCGCACACACCCTTGCACCCGAGCAACGCACCGCGCTTCGACTGCTCGCAAGCCAAGCGCAGGCGCATGCCGAATTTCGTTCGCGCGGCGCCGAGCTTGCGTTGCTCCGCGACGTACTGCCCCAGGACTCGGCCAAAGTCCTGCTCGACGGCGCGCCGGTCGCCGTGTACCACACGGATGCGGCCGGCAACATGACCTACAGCAATCCCGAGTACCGGCGGATCTTCGGACTCGAACTCGGCCATGACCCCGACGCCTGGGCGCAGAGCGTGCACCCTGACGATCGCGCACGCATGCAAAGTGCATGGGCGGAATTCTGCCGCCGGCCCGTAGCCAGCCGGTTCGACGGTTATCGCACCCTCGCGAAGGACGGCACGGTTCGCCATTTCTCGGAACAGGTGGTAGCCGCCGAGGGGATCCCGGGCTGGGTCGGAACGATCACCGACGTCACCGATCTGGTCGCGGCCCGCGACGATCTGCGGCGGGTGGAATCTCTGTTCCGCAATACCTTCGATCAAGCGCCGATCGGCATTGCGCATGCGGACCGCCGCGGCAAGATACTGCGTTGCAATCAGTCGTTTTGGAACATGCTGGGCTACGAGCCCGCCGATCTGAAAGACCGCACCATCGCCGATGTCACCCACGGCGACGACGCCGCGCGGGTCGCGGTCGAACTCAAGCGCCTGTGGAACGGCGAGGTCCAGTTCGTGGATCTCGAGAAGCGCTACATCCGCAAGGACGGCAGTTTTCTCTGGGTGCGCATGACGACGGCGCTGGTTCGCGAGGGCGACGGCAGAACGCAATACTCGGTCGAGTTCCTGCGCGACATCAGCGCACGCAAGGAATCCGCCGAAGAGCTCGAACGGGTGCACAAACAGCTCGTGACGGCTTCGCGGCAGGCGGGCATGGCCGAAGTCGCGACGAATGTGCTGCACAACGTGGGCAACATCCTCAACAGCGTCAACATCTCGGCGAGCCTGGTGATCGAGCGCGTCAAGCAGTCCAAAGCTCCCGGAGTGTCGCGCGTCGCCGCACTGCTGCAGGAGAAGGGCGCCGGACTGGCGGAGTTCATCGCCCAAGACGAGCGCGGCAAGCGCATCCCGGAATACCTGACTTCGCTCGGCGAGCAGCTCCTGAGCGATCAGAAAATGGCGCTGGTGGAACTCGCATCCCTGCGCGACAACCTGGAACACATCAAAGACACCGTGGCGATGCAGCAGAGCTACGCCAAATTGTGCGGCGTGACCGAGACCGTCGCGGTCGTGGATCTGGTGGAGGACAGCCTGCGCTTGAATGCCGGCGCCTTCGTGCGTCACGGCGTGACGCTGCACCGCGAGTTCGGCGAGGTGCCGCCGATCACGGTGGATAAGCACAAGGTGCTTCAAATCCTCGTGAATCTCGTGCGCAACGCCAAGTACGCATGCGACGAATCGGGCAGGTCGGACAAGTTGATCACGCTGCGCGTCGAGAAGGCCCCGGCCGGTGTGCGCATTTGCGTCATCGACAATGGCGTGGGTATTCCGGCGGAGAACATGTCGCGTCTGTTCACTCACGGCTTCACCACCCGCGCGGACGGACATGGGTTCGGACTGCACAGTGGAGCTCTTGCGGCGCAGGAACTCGGCGGCACGCTGCGGGTGACCAGCGAGGGGCCGGGCCGCGGAGCCACGTTCATACTCGAACTGCCCTGCGACCGTGCGGAGCCGGCCCATGGCTGACCCCGCTGCGCTCGCTCAACGGCGCATATTGATCGTCGACGACAATGCGTCCATTCACCTGGATTTTCGCAAGGTGCTGGGCGCACAAGCGGAACACTCCGCGCAAGCGGCGCTCGATGTTCTGGAGGCGAACCTATTCGGCGACACCGTCGCCGCCGCCTCGCGCCCGAGCTTCGACATCGATTCCGCGCATCAGGGACAGGAAGGCGTGGCCATGGTGCGCCAGGCGCTCGCCGAGGGACGGCCGTACGCAATGGCTTTCGTCGACATGCGCATGCCGCCCGGCTGGGATGGCCTGAAGACCATCGAGCATCTGTGGGCCGAAGATCCCGACGTGCAGGTCGTCATCTGCTCGGCCCACACCGACTACGACTGGACCGAGGTGGTGGACAGACTCGGTCACTCCGACAAGCTGCTGGTGCTGCGCAAACCCGCCGAACCCATCGAGGTCCTGCAATGCGCCACGGCGCTGTCCCGCAAGTGGGAGAACGACAGGCTGGTCAGAGACCAGATGGTGCGCCTGGAAGAGGTGATCACGGCCCGTACCAGGGGGTTGGAAGCGGCGAACCAGCAGCTGCGGCATCTGGCCACTCACGATGCATTGACCGGTCTGCCGAACCGCGTCCTGCTGGACGATCGATTGCAGCAGGCCATCGCGCATGCCGACCGCGACATGCGCGCCTTCGCCGTCCTGATATGCGATCTGGACCGATTCAAGCTGATCAACGATTCATTGGGGCACCGCGCCGGCGATGAGCTGCTGCAGGAAGTCGCGCGCCGCCTCTGCACCGTGGTACGGACCGCCGACACGGTGGCTCGATTCGGCGGAGACGAGTTCGTGCTGATCGGCACGTCCATCGCCGATGCCGACGACGCGGCCCAGCTGGCCTCGCGGGTCATGGACGTTTTGCAGGCCCCCGTGCGCATCGCCGCCATCGACATACATACCTCGCCCAGCATCGGCATCGCCATGTACCCGGACGACGGCACCACGAGTCAGGCGCTGCTGGCGCGCGCGGATGCCGCCATGTATTCGGCCAAACAGCACGGCCGCGGCAACTTCCGGCGCTATTCGCCGGGAATGCACGCCGGCACCGAGGATCGGGTTCAGCTCGAAAGCGACCTGCACAGCGCGCTGACCTCAAACCAGTTCGCGCTGTACTACCAACCGAAGGTGGATACGCGCACCGGCGAGGTGCGCAGCGCCGAGGCGTTGATTCGCTGGGTGCATCCCACCCGCGGCGTGATTTCACCGGCCGAGTTCATCCCGTTGGCGGAGGAATGCGGCCTGATCGGCGCCATCGGCGGCTGGGTGATCCGGGAAGCCTGCCGCCAGGCGCGCGCGTGGCAGGACGAAGGCGTGCCGCCGCTGCGGGTGTCGGTGAATCTGTCGGCATCGCAATTCCGCGACAGTGGGCTGGTCGACAGCATTCGCCGCGCCCTCGATGACGCACGTCTCGAGGCGCGCTTTCTCGAGGTCGAGCTCACGGAAAGCGCCGTGATGAGCGATCCGGAGCAATCGATCGCAATTCTCGAGCATCTCTCGGCCATGGGAGTGCTGGTATCCGTGGACGATTTCGGCACCGGCTATTCCAGTATGAGTTACCTGCGCCGCTTCCCCATCGACAAGCTCAAGATCGACCGCGTGTTCATCGACGAAATCGTGAGCCGGCCGGAGGACGCGTCGATCGTACGCGCCATCGTCTCGCTCGCGCACAGCCTGCGGCTCAAAGTCGTCGCAGAAGGGGTGGAAACACCGGCGCAGCTGGATTTCTTGAAGCTCGCCGGCTGCGATGAATACCAAGGTTATCATTTCAGCCGTCCCCTGCCCGCGGCGGATTTCGAGGCGCTCATCCGCGAATCTCATTCCGGCGAGGTGTTCACCGAGGACGATGCCGCCCGCACCCACAGCAAGCTCTCGTTCGTGCGCAAATGACCGCGACCGGCGCGGAGCGGGACTCCCTCAGGCGGGTTCAAAGCTTGGCGCTGTCCGGATACATTCGAAGCTCCGGAACTTCGCCCCGCAGCAACTTCTGCTGCACGCCCTCCCAGTAATCCACCTTCATCAATTCGCCGTTCTCCTCGCGGAAGCAGCGGCGCGCGAAGGCGCTCTTGAACTGCATGCCGTGCTCGAGCTCCTCGGGAAGGAAAACCACGCCATCCTCGAAAAACCAGGCCGGGATCGCTTCCTCGCCCGGCTCGCGATCGGCATTGGTCCGGATCTTCACCTCGGTGAATTTCTCGACGGCGTCGTAGTCGAACAGGAACACCCGGCCGTAGCGTCCGACGCCGTAATTCCTGGAATCCAGATCTTTGTTGAATATGTTGGTGGCCGCGTTGTTGCGGATGCAATGACCGAGACTGGCCATGACGGCGCGAGTCGCGTTCTCATCGGCGTTCTCGAGGAACACCGGCAACGGCACGATTTTCAACTGCACGATCAACGTGCGCAGATAAACCCCGTCCCGATCCACCTGCACGCTGCCGGCCGCCTCCCGGCTGATCTCATCCAGGAGCTCGGGCTCGAACATGTCGTGATCGAGCCGCAGGTTGAAGTACATGACGTTGTCCAACATGCTGCCGGCCCGATTGATCTCGTGCACCACGCGGTACTTGTCGATCACTTTGGCCACGCCCGGATAGGCGCCCCATTTGTAGGAACTGGTCGGCTGGTCGCGAATGACTTTGAGGTGGTACGCGCACTCATCGAAGGTAAATCCGAGCGCGACGGTGCCCGGCACGCCGGGCGAGCGCTGCAGACGATGTCCGCGGCGCACCTGCTCGGCGATCTCGTTCAATATGGCCACCTTGCCGACGTGATTGAATCCGATGGTCGAGTACTGGTGCCCGAACGGCCGGCGCGGCATCAGGCTGAAGAGGAACACGCAGGTTTGGTAGTAGAGCCGGGTGGTCACGTGAAAATTTGCCAGCGCCGAACTGAACAAATCGTGGATGTCCGACACTCGGTGCAGGATGGCGTCGACGTAGATGCCCTCCGGGCCGTTGAGGAGGGCCACGACGAAGGGCACCATGCTGTCGTCGGCGAGAAGCCAGCGCGCGACGACAAAAGCGCTGCGGTCGCGGAAAAATCCCGCCTCGATGACATCGAGGGCCAGCGCGGGAGCCGCATTGGGCGCCTCACCCAGCAACTCCTGCACCCTGCCGCGAATCTTTCGTGCGTCGCCTTGCAGGTCTTTGAACGGCACCGCGAATCTCGGCACTTCGAGCGCGCGGCACAGCAGCTCGGTATCGATGCGCCCGTGCACTCTCAAACGGCGGTGCGCCGACGCCATCGAGTCCGCCCGCAGCTTGCTGGGAGGGGGAAAGGAGTAGGCGACCGGCCGCCACAATCCGTGTCCGATGTTGCGGCGTATGGAATGCGCAAAACTGAAGGCGATGTCGGCGTCGTAGCGGTCGACGATCATCGCCATGAACAGCCGGTCCAACCCCTCCCAAACGGTCGAATCGGCGGCCAGCGCCGAAAACAACGCGGCGATTCTCGGTCCGTGTTCGGCGATGTATCGGCTGTACAGCCCCAGTCGCTCCTGACTGATGCGGATCGAGGCATGCGGATCCATGGCCTCGAATGCACGCTGCGCCCGGTGCGGGTACTCACACAGTTGGCTGTAGAAATCGTCGTAAATGGCCAATATGAGCCGGGCCGTCGCACCGACGCGGGCGGCCGGGTCGGCGCAGGCGCCGAGACGGGCATAAGCCTCCCCTACCTTCAGCTCGGTCTCGCTCGACATGGGTTAGAATATTGCACGTTGACGCAATTGCGCGCCCGGTCACACTTACCCTGCGCGAATGGACGGGAACTCGCTTGGCTGCCTTAACCAGAGTATAATATCTAATATATCTATGCACCTTAACTGCGTATCATGAGTAGTCAATCTCCGCGGCGAGTGATACCTATCAAGGTCGAGCCCCCATCGAACCTGAGTGCTGCGGAACGCTCTGCGGTGCTGGATGCCTGCGCCCGACTCAAGGAATTGCCCGGCGCCCTGTTGCCCGTCCTGCATGCCGTGCAGGAAGCGCTTCGATTCGTGCCCAAGGACGCGGTGCCGCTGATTGCCCGTCAGCTCAATCTCTCCATCGCCGAAGTGCATGGAGTGGTCAGCTTCTACCACTACTTTCTTCAGGAACGTCCGGGCCGGCGGGTGCTGCACCTGTGCCGGGCTGAGGCCTGCCAGGCGCGCGGCAGTGTGGCGCTCGAGGCCCATGCCAAGGCCAAGCTCGGCATCGATTTTCACGGCACGACCAGCGATGGGGCGATCACGCTGGAGCCGGTGTACTGTTTGGGCAATTGCGCCCTCGGTCCCTCGGTGATGATCGACGACCAACTGCACGGCCGTGTCAGTGCCGAACGCTTCGACGCCCTGGTGGCCTCGAGCCGGGGGCGCTCGTGAGCAGCCCCGGCGCCGTCAAAATCTACGTGCCGCGCGATGCGGCCGCACTCGGCGTCGGCGCCGACGAAACGGCGGCGACCATCGCTGCAGAAGCACAGCGGCGCGGAATCAACATCGAGCTCATCCGCAACGGCTCGCGCGGCCTGTTGTGGCTGGAACCCTTGGTCGAAGTGGACGTCGCCGGCACGCGCATGGCCTACGGTCCCGTCGAACCGCACCAAGTAGCGGGTCTGTTCGAGGCCGGCTTTACCTCCGGGAAGCCGCATGCTTTGGGCCATGGCGCCACCGAGCAGATTCCTTACTTCAAGAAACAAGAACGGCTGACTTTCGCCCGCGTCGGGGTCACCGACCCTCGAAGCTTGGGGGATTATCTCGAGCATGGGGGCTACCTCGGCCTCAAGGCGGCGCTCGCATCTACACCTGAGAACATCGTCGCCGCCGTTACGGCCTCGGGGCTGCGCGGCCGCGGCGGCGCCGCGTTCCCCGCCGGCATCAAGTGGAAGACGGTGTTGGGTGCCCCCGGTACGCAAAAGTACGTGGTGTGCAATGCCGACGAGGGCGACTCGGGGACATTCTCCGATCGGATGTTGATGGAGGGCGATCCCTTTGTGCTGATCGAGGGCATGACCATTGCGGGTATCGCCGTGGGCGCGACTCAAGGCTACATCTATCTGCGCTGGGAGTACCCGCAGGCCAAGATCGCGCTCGAGGCGGCGATCGCCGCCGCCCGCGCCGCCGGATATCTCGGAGCGGACGTTCAAGGCAGCGGCAAGGGCTTCGAGCTGGAAGTGCGCATGGGAGCAGGCGCCTACATCTGCGGCGAGGAAACCTCGCTGTTGGAGTCGCTGGAGGGCAAGCGCGGCCAGGTGCGCTTCAAGCCTCCCTTGCCCGCTCTGCAGGGCCTGTTCGGCAAACCCACGGTGATCAACAACGTCATCACCTTCGCGTCGGTACCCATCATTCTCGACCGCGGTGCGCAGTTCTACCAACACTTCGGCATGGGCCGCTCGCGCGGCACTCTGCCCATGCAGCTCGCCGGCAATATCAAACAGGGGGGACTGGTGGAGATCGCCTTCGGCATGACCCTGCGCGAGATCCTGTACGACTTCGGCGGCGGCAGCTTCAGCGGGCGTCCGATCCGCGCGGTGCAGGTGGGCGGACCGCTTGGGGCGTATCACCCGGAATCGCAATTCGACACGCCCTTGGACTACGAAGCGTTCGCGGGGATCAAGGGGATGCTGGGACACGGCGGCATCGTCGCCTTCGACGACAGCGTCGACATGTCGGCCCAAGCGCGCTACGCGATGGAATTCTGCGCCATCGAGTCCTGCGGCAAGTGCACCCCCTGCCGCATCGGCTCCACCCGCGGCGTGGAGGTCATCGATCGGCTCATGGCCGGCGAAAATCCTGCAAAGCAGGAAACGATATTGCGCGATCTGTGCGAGACCCTGCTGTACGGATCGCTATGCGCTCTCGGCGGATTGACCCCTTATCCGGTCATTTCCGCGTTGAACCATTTCCCTGAGGATTTCGTCAAACCGGTTTTAGGCTCAAGCGCCTCCGGTTGAAGGCATACGAGGACTACCCCATGTTATCCATTGTCGAACACGATCTAGGCACACCGGCGCGCGAAAGCACGCAACTCGTGACCCTCACCATCGACGGCCAAGAGGTGACGGTGCCTGCCGGGACCTCGGTCATGCGCGCCGCCGCGCTCGTCCAAGTGAAGATTCCGAAGCTCTGCGCCACCGAGCAATTGGAAGCCTTCGGATCCTGTCGGCTGTGCCTGGTGCAGATCGAGGGCATGAAGGGATTGCCGGCCTCCTGCACCACGCCGGTTGCTCCCGGCATGAAGGTCACCACTCAGAACAAGCAGCTCGCGGATGTCCGCCGCGGCGTCATGGAACTCTATATATCCGATCACCCCTTGGACTGCCTCACCTGTCCAGCGAACGGACATTGCGAGCTGCAGGACATGGCGGGCGTCGTCGGTCTTCGCGAAGTGCGCTACGGCTACGAGGGAGCCAACCACCTCACCGCCGAGAAAGACACCAGCAATCCCTATTTCACTTTCGATGCCAGCAAGTGCATCGTCTGCTCGCGCTGCGTACGCGCCTGCGATGAGCAGCAGGGAACCCTGGCGCTGACCATCCAGAACCGCGGCTTCGAATCCACCGTGTCGGCCAGCCAGAACGTGTCCTTCATGGATTCCGAGTGCGTCTCCTGCGGCGCCTGCGTGCAGGCCTGCCCCACCGCGACGCTGTCGGAGAACACTCTGATCGAGAAGGGACAGGCCGAACACAGCATCACCACCACCTGCGCTTATTGCGGCGTCGGCTGCTCGTTCCGTGCCGAGATGAAGGGCGAGGAAGTGGTGCGCATGGTGCCGAACTCGGACGGCCACGCCAATCATGGGCACTCGTGCGTGAAGGGACGCTTTGCGATTGGGTATGCCACGCATGCGGATCGCATCGTCAAGCCCATGATCCGCTCGAAGATCTCCGATCCCTGGAAAGAAGTGTCCTGGGAGGAAGCGATCGGCTATGCGGCCTCGGAGCTCAAGCGCATCCAGGCCAAGTACGGCCGCGACTCCATCGGCGCCATCACCTCTTCGCGCTGCAGCAACGAGGAAACCTACCTGGTGCAGAAACTGGTGCGCGCGGGATTCGGCAACAACAATGTCGACACCTGCGCCCGCGTCTGCCACTCCCCGACGGGCTACGGCCTGAAGAACACATTGGGCGAGTCGGCCGGCACCCAGAATTTCGACTCGGTCATGAAAGCCGACGTGATCTTCGTGATCGGCGCGAACCCCACCGACGGCCACCCGGTATTCGCCTCGCAGATGAAGCGCCGCCTGCGCCAAGGAGCGAAGCTGATCGTTGCCGATCCGCGGCGCATCGATCTGGTGCGCACACCGCACATTGCCGCCGAACAGCACTTGAAGCTGCGGCCCGGCACCAACGTCGCTCTCATCAATTCGCTGGCTCACGTGATCGTCAAGGAAGGCTTGGTCAAGGAGGACTTCGTGCGCGAGCGCTGCGAAATGCCTTCCTTCGAGAAGTGGCGCAACTTCGTTTCACTGGAGAAGAACTCCCCCGAGGCGATGGAAGCGGTCACCGGAGTGCCCGCGGCCAGCGTGCGCGAGGCCGCCCGCCTTTACGCCACTGCCGGCAACGGCGCCATTTATTACGGCCTCGGCGTCACCGAGCACAGCCAGGGTTCCACCATGGTCATGGGCATTGCCAACCTCGCCATGGCGACCGGCAACATCGGCCGCGAAGGCGTGGGCGTCAATCCCCTGCGCGGGCAGAACAATGTGCAGGGCTCCTGCGACATGGGCTCCTTCCCGCACGAGTTCCCGGGCTACCGCCACGTGTCGGATGACACCGTGCGGCATCTGTTCGAGGGCGCCTGGGGAGTGGATCTGCGCAACGAGCCGGGTCTGCGCATTCCGAACATGTTCGAAGCCGCGCTCGATGGAGACTTCAAGGCTCTGTACATCGAGGGCGAGGACATCGCGCAGTCGGACCCGAACACCCAGCACGTCACTGCCGCCCTGACCTCCATGGAGTGCATCATCGTCCAGGACTTGTTCTTGAACGAGTCGGCGAAGTTCGCGCATGTGTTCCTGCCCGGATCGTCCTTCCTGGAAAAGGACGGCACCTTCACCAATGCCGAACGGCGCATCTCGCGCGTGCGCAAGGTGATGAAATCCAAATCCGGCTATGCCGATTGGGAAATCACCCAGCTCCTGTCCAACGCGGTCGGCTACCCGATGAACTACTCTCATCCATCGGAGATCATGGATGAGATCGCGCGCCTGACCCCGACCTTCACCGGCGTGAGCTACGCGCGCATCGATGAACTCGAAAGCATCCAATGGCCTTGCAATGACCAGCATCCCGAGGGCACCCCGACCATGCACATCGGGGAATTCGTGCGCGGCAAGGGCAAGTTCCTGGTGACCGAGTACGTACCCACCGCGGAGAAGGTCAATACGCGCTACCCGCTCATTTTGACCACCGGGCGCATCTTGAGCCAGTACAACGTGGGCGCGCAAACCCGCCGCACCGAGAACAACCGGTGGCATGACGAGGATCGCCTCGAGATCCATCCGCACGATGCCGAGGAGCGCGGCATCGTGGAGGGCGACTGGGTGGGCATCGAGAGCCGCGCCGGCGACACGGTACTGCGCGCGCAAGTCACGGAGCGGGTCCAACCCGGCGTGGTTTACACCACCTTCCACTTCCCCGAATCCGGGGCGAACGTGATCACCACCGACAACTCGGATTGGGCGACGAACTGCCCCGAGTACAAGGTGACCGCGGTTCAGGCCACCCGCGTGAGCCAGCCGTCCGAGTGGCAGAAGCGCTTCCGCGAGTTCACCGAAACTCAGGAAGCCCTCGTGAATTCCGATGCCATGTTCGTCGCCAAATAGATCCTTATGAACAGCGACGCACACGGCGCCGGGAACCCGGAGGCGCTGGTTCACGGCAGCGCCGAGCATTTGGTCAAGATGGCGAATGACATCGGCAACTTCTTTCGCGCCGAACCGCAGCACGAAGACGCCGTGGCCGGCGTTGCCAACCACATCGCCAAGTTCTGGACCAAGCGCATGCGCGAGAAGATTGCGGTGCATATGAAGCAGGGCGGGGATGCCGATCTCGACGAACTGCCGCGGGAGGCGCTGCGGCGTTTGATCGCCGAACAGGCGGCCTCGGCCAGGCCGGAGGCCGCACCATCCCAGGCCGCTCCGCCGAAGTCGGCTACCCGCTAGGTTCTAAAGGCCTCATCGCGTCGGCGCTGTCCTACAGGGATGGCGGGCGGTCACCGATGAGGGGCGGCACTCGCAGCCTGTAGACTGATGCTCAGTAGCGACCACCTGGAGTAGAAGAATGCTGCTGAAATACTGGAGTCGATCCCTCATCCCGACGCTGATGCTTCTCGCCCTGCCGGCCTTGTCCATGGCGCAGATGTCGCTCAATGTGTCGGTCAACGTGGCGCCCCCCGAACTGCCGGTGTACGACCAGCCGCCGATTCCCGGCGACGGCTACATCTGGACCCCCGGTTACTGGGCGTGGGGTGATGACATCCAAGATTATTACTGGGTACCCGGCACCTGGGTGCTGGCGCCGCAACCGGAATACCTGTGGACTCCCGGGTATTGGGGCTGGTCGGGCGGGGTATTCCTCTGGAACGCCGGCTATTGGGGTCCGCATGTCGGCTTCTATGGCGGAGTAAACTATGGCTTTGGCTATGGCGGCAGCGGCTTTGAGGGCGGCTATTGGCAGGGCGGCCGCTTGTATTACAACCGATCGGTGACCAACGTCGGCACGACCAACATCACCAATGTGTACAACAAGACCGTGATCAATAACGTCACCGTGAATCAAGTCAGCTATAACGGCGGCAGCGGAGGCATTCGCGCTCAGGCGACCTCGGCCGAATTGGCGGCGGCGCGTGAGCCTCATATCGCGGCCATACCGGCGCAACGCCAACAGGAGCAGGTCGCGCACGGCAACCCTGTGCTGCGCGCCAGTGCCAATAAGGGCCATCCGCCCATTGCGGCCACCGCGCGGCCCGGCGCCTTTTCCGGGGCGGGCGTCGTGGGATCTCGTGGAGGCACTGCGAGCGTGGTACATCCGGAGGCCCACCCGGCTCCGGAGGCCCACCCGGCAGCGGCACGTCCAGGCGCGCCGGCGGAACAACGCCCGCCGGCGGAGCCGCGAACCGCGGCGGAACCGCGGCAAGCCCAGCCGCCGCCGCACCCCACCGGTGCGCCCCAACCCGCGCCCCAACCCAAGCCTGCCGCGCCCAAACCGAAGGCAGAGCCGCATCCCGAGCATCCTCCGAGCAAGGAAGAAGACCGTGAGCACCATCCATCATGACCAAGCCGCGCATCAATTCGTGACCGACGTGGATGGGAGTCATGCGCATCTCGACTACACGCTCGACGGCCGCGTCATGACGATCACGCACACCAAAGTTCCGCCGGCGATCGGGGGCCGGGGCGTTGCGGCAGAGTTGATGGCCGCGGCCTTGAGCGCCGCGCGCACCGCCGGCTGGTCGGTGGTTCCGGCCTGCTCCTACGCCGAGGCCTACATGGCCGAGCATCCCGACAAGCAGCACATGGACGAACTGCTGGATGAGGCGCTCGATGAGTCCTTTCCCGCCAGCGATTCGCCGTCGGTCGGCGGTACGAGCTAGGGAAGCATCGGGCGCCCTTCGTGCGCCACCAGCAGGTCGTGCATGTCGTTGGCATGCTCCTCTTCGACCACCAGTATGCCCTCCAGCATGGTGCGGGTCGCAGGGTCGTCGTCGCCGAAGTAACGGATAAGCTCGCGGTAATGATCCACGGCGATGCGCTCGGCGATGAGATTCTCCTTGATCATCTCGATCAAATTGCCCGCGCTGCCGTACTCCGACGCCGCCCGAGTGGCCAAGCCGGCCGGATTGAAGTCGGGTCGTCCGCCGAGCTGATTGATGCGTTCCGCGACCTCATTCATGTGGCCGGTCTCTTCCTTGGCGTGCTGCGCAAACTCTGCTTTGACGCCCTCGCTGGAAATGCCGGCGGCGGCCACCGCGTGCATTGTGTAACGCAGCACGCAAACGATCTCGGTCGCCAGCACCGCTTGCAGAATGTCGATGGTCTTCTTCACATCGCCTTGATAGGTGGAAGTCACCGCCCCGCCGCCTAGGTTCTTGCGAGCCCGCTCGCGCAAGGTCTTGACATCGGTAAGAAACGGCTGGGAAGTCTTGCTCTCTTTGTTCACTGTCCTCTCCTGGTCGGTGCGATCCCACCGCATATATACACGCTCAGGCAGTCTCCCATCAGAGGGTCCGGGTGCGGCCGCTGTAGGCGGGCCGCTCGAGTCAGTGTCGGCGTTCCGCCGACAGCGCCTCATCGAGCCCGGCGACCAGCGGTCCCAGTTTCGGCGGATCGGCTTCGAACGACGGAGTAATCCCATGTTCCCGCAGCGCCCGCGAGCACACCGGACCGATCGACGCAACGATGAGGCGATTGAGCTGCCCCGCGAGTTCCGATGCCCGGCCCGTTCTCTCGGCGACCGCATATAGATTGTGAATCTGAACCGCGCTGGTGAATACCACCGCATCGACTTGGGAGCGCGCCAGCGCCGCCAAGAGATCATCGAGCGGTTGCGTGTCCGCCGGCAATGCCCATCGGTACGTGGCGATTTCCTCGACCCGCGCGCCGCGGCGCTCCAAGGATTGGCGCAGCAATTGATTCGCGGCGCCATAACGCTGCACCAGCACCCGCGCGCCGGAAAGCGCAATACCCGACACCGCCTCCAAAACCGTCTCGGTGGTGAACGGGGTCGCGGCCCGGATGTCGATACGCACCTCGCGCGCGTTCAGTTCTCCGACCGGTTTGGGCCCGCGCACCACCACGGTCGCGGATTTCAAGTGCTGCAGCAATTCGCTCGTCGATCCCGCGGAATCGGTCGCTTGAAACAATGCGCGCGTACCCACCCCGGTCTGGAATATGACGATCTTGAAGGGATCGGTTCGCCATCGTTCGATCAGCAACGCCACCGCTTGGCCGTCGACATCCGGCACCTCTTCGAGCGCCGGCGCCAGCAGGGGAGTCCCGCCGCGGCGCGCGATCAATTCCCCCAAATGCGCTCCGGTTCGTGTCTCGAGAATCGCTACGACCTTGGACTTCATGTCAACGTATTCAACCATGCGGCCGCGCCGATTGCAGCGCGAATCGCTTCCGCGGCCGCCACCGGCCTAAAATGCTCCCATGTCGATCCGTTCCATATCGGCGCCGGCCCTGGCGCTATCCTTACTCTGCGCGCAATTCATCACCGCCGCCGATGCCGCGCCCGCCGTTGATACCGCGCGCGCCGCCTCTGCCGAGAGCACTCGGCAATCCTTCATCGAGGCCATGCAGCGCGTTCGCGATCGACTGCCGGAAACGCCGGATTCCCCGGAGCTTCGGGCCTACGCCATCCACGACTATCTGCTAGCGGCGAGATTCCGGCGCGATCTTACGGACAAGGCGGGCGACGCATTGGACGCGGCCATCGATGCATTTCTGCAAGCCCGTCCGGGTCAACCGGTCACTCGGGCCTTGAAGCATGAGTGGCTGGCGAGCCTTGCACGGCGGCAGCTGTGGGAGCGCCTCCTGCCGCGGTCCGCGGATGTCACGGATCCCGCTCTGGTCTGCGATCGCTTGGAGGGCCGTTTGGCCACGGGCGACACCGAGGGCTTGGGCACCGCGGTGCTCGGGCGCTGGAGCCTGCCGCAGAAACAGCCGCCTGAGTGCGATCAGGTGTTCGCATGGCTGAAACGGCAAAATTTGGTGACCCCCGCACTCGCGGAGGCGCGAACACGGGCGGCGCTCGCGGCGGATAATCCGCGCCTGGCGCGTGAGTTTGCGCTCGACGTGCCCGTCGCCCAAGCCACCGCCTTGCTGCAATGGTCGGATCTGCTGGAGTCGCCGAAATCGGCGCTGGCGGTGTTGGCCGCTCACCCCGGATTTCCCGTGGAGCCGGATGCGCTGGCGGCGGGCTTCGAGAAACTCGCACACAACGATTCGCCGGACGCCTTGGATCTGCTGCCCTTGTTCCTCTCGCGCCCGGGACTGACGGGCGCCTTGCAAGTCCGCCTGCAGCGTGCGGCAGCGCTCGGCGCGGCCTACGATCACGATCCTCGCGCGCTCGCGGCATTCGACGGTTTGCCCGCGGACTCGCTCGACAATCCAGCCGAGGAATGGCGTGTTCGTGGGGAGCTCTGGTCCGGGCATTACGACAAGGTACTCGCACTGATCGACCGCATGCCCGCGGGTCTCGCGGCGCAGCCGCGTTGGCGCTATTGGCATGCCCGCGCGGTGGCGGCCACGGACGGCTCCGGCGCCGCGGCGCCGCTGTTCGAGGAAATCGCGGGTCTTCGAGACTACTACGGCTATCTCGCGGCCGACCGCCTGCATCGCCCGTACAGCTTGAACGTGCATCCGTCGCCCGACGACGCGAAGGCCCAGGCAAAGATCGCAGCCGACAGCGGCGTCATCCGAGCGCACGAATTATTCGCCTGCGACATGACGGACGAGGCCAATGCCGAATGGTCGGCGGCTTTGGGCGACGCCGAACCGGCCGTCAAAGTCCAAGCCGCGCACCTGGCCGCGCGCTGGGGATGGTACGCGCAGTCCATCACCGCTCTCGCGCAGGCGGCCGAATGGGATGACGTTCCCCTGCGTTATCCGCGCCCTTACCCTACGGCCGTAGCCGAGGCGGCCTCGCTCGCGAGCATTCCCGCCGACTGGATATGGGCGGTCATGCGCCAGGAAAGCCTGTTCCGCAAAGACGCGGTGTCGCGCGCCGATGCGCGAGGGCTCATGCAAATGCTGCCCGCCACCGCCGCCGCCGTCGCGCGCCGCTGGCACCTGCCTCCTCTGCGCAAGGACGCCTTGTTCGATCCTTCCGTGGCCATCCCGCTCGGCGCGGCTCACTTGCGCGAACTCCTCGACCACCATGCGGGCCAGCTCGCCTTGAGCCTCGCGGCCTACAATGCAGGTTCGACCGCGGCCGCACGCTGGCTGCCGTCCCACGCGATGGATGCCGATGTCTGGGTCGAAAACATCCCGTATACGGAGACCCGTGCCTATGTCCAACACATCATGGAACACATCGTCGCATTCGCTCTGTTGAGCGCGGCGGCGCAGCCGCACCTGGACGAACTGATGCCGCCCGTCGAACCGGCGGCGGCGCCTCCGGCGGCACCGGAGTTGTGATAATTTGACGGCCGATCAACAAGAAGGATCCAGCATGCACACGAAGCGAGCCTCCCTCCCCCGCGTTCTCGCCGGCCGCCTGGCCGCCGGCATCGCCGGTATCGCGGGTATTTTCACGGGCTGCGGCATCGCCGCGACGGCGCACGCCGACACCGTCGTAGTCACCGCCGACCGGATGATCGACGTGCTTGCCGGGCGCGCCGTCGATCATCCGCAAATCACCGTCGTCGACGGCCGCATAACCGCGGTCGGGATTCAGGGTTCGGCGGTGCCGGAAGGTGCGCGCCGCGTCGATCTGCCCGGTATGACGCTCCTGCCGGGATTGATCGACATGCACACACACATCACCGTCGATCCGCACTACAACGGCTATCGAGGCCTGGAGTTCACCGACAATTTCTGGACCGTGGTCGGCGTCGCCAATGCCAAGAAGACCCTCGAGGCGGGCTTCACCACCATCCGCAACGTGGGTTCGGCGAATTTCGACGACGTGGCCATCAAACAGGGCATCGAACAGGGTTTCGTGCCGGGTCCGCGTATCGTGCCCGCCACCTACGCCATCGGCGCCACCGGCGGCCACTGCGATTCCACTGAGTTCCCCCCCTCGGTTTCGGTACCGAGCCCACAGATCGCCAACGGAGCGGAGGAGATCCGCGCCACAGTGCGCAAACTGCGCAAGTACGGCGCCGAAGTCATCAAATTTTGCGGCACCGGCGGCGTATTCTCCAAGACGGATACGGTCGGAGGCCAGCAATACGATCTCGCGGAGATGAAGGCGCTGGTGGACGAAGCCCATATGCTGGGCTTGAAAGTCGCGGTGCACGCCCACGGTACCTCGGGAATCAAGGACGCCATTCGCGCCGGCGTCGACACCATCGAGCACGCGAGCCTAGCCGACGAGGAAGCCTTTGCGCTCGCCAAGCAGCACCGCACCTGGTTCTCGATGGACATCTACAACGATGATTACATTCTGGCCGAGGGTGAGAAGAACGGAATGTTCCCGGAATCGCTGGCCAAGGAACGTACCATCGGTTTGAAGCAACGCCAGACCTTTCAGGCGGCCGTGAAGGCCGGCGTGAAGATGGTGTTCGGAACGGACGCCGGCGTATATCCCCATGGCAACAACGCGCGCCAGTTCGCCACCATGGTCAAGTGGGGAATGACGCCCATGCAGGCGATTCAGGCCGCCACCGTGAACGCCTCCGAGGCGCTGGGCCGCGCCGGCGATGTCGGCGCCATCGCTGTGGGACGATACGGCGATCTCATCGCGGTCGCGGGGAATCCGCTCGCCGACGTGACACGCCTGCAATCCGTGGCCTTCGTGATGAAGGGCGGCGATGTCGTCAAGTCGCCCGCCCGCTGACCCGGGCGCCTCGTTCAATTTCCGCCGATGAGCCCCGCCGTCACGTTGATCGCGAATCCGAGAATCGAGGCATTGAAGAGGAATGAAATCACCGAGTGCACGATCACCGACCTGCGCACGGCGGCATTCAGAGTCGAGACATCGGCGGTCTGGCAGGCCGCGGCGATGGTAAAGGAGAAATAGGCAAAGTCCCAGAACACGGGCATGGGAGTCTCGGGAAAACGCAGCGGACGATCCGCCTCCTTCGCGCTGTAGTAGAGATCGGCGTAGTGCGTGGTGAACATGGTCGGCACCAGGATCCACGAGTTCACCAACGTGAGCGCGGCGAGCGCGAAGTGCGCGACGCGTTCCGCGCCCGCGGTCTGCTTGATGTTTGCCAAAGGCTCGACGATGGCGACCACGCTCAGCAATGCGGCGGTCGTAACCACGGCCAGAATGACGGGGGCGGATTCATCCTCCTCGACGTACCTCGAACAGATCTGTTCGGCGGTCAGGTGCATCATCCAATAGAAGATCAAGCCGAGAAACAGCCCGCAGCCGCAATTCCAGCACACCAGCACGCGGCTCAAAAAGGACCAGTGCGCCGGCAGCAGAAAGTAAACTCCGCAACCGGTGGTCAACGATATCCACAGCCGCGGGTAGTAGAGCACGATCTTGTTCATGAGTTCGCCCCGGGGGGCCGGCCACTCGCGCGATCGAGGCGACCCTACTTGCTCTCCTTTGCGACCAGCCACTTCACGAGGTCGACGACCTGGTCGGGTCCACCGGCGGATTCCGTGGTCACTCGGTACTTGGCGTTCACGACGATGGTCGGCGTGCGATCGATGCGGTACCTCTGTATCGCTTCCTCCGCCGCCCGCACTTTGTAGTCGACGGTGAAACCCTTGGCGGTCTCGAGGAACTTCGCGACGGGCACTCCCGCCTTGGCCTGGTAGAACTTGGCGGCATCCTCGATGGTCGGAACCCGGCTCTTGATGCCGTGGGTCACAGGATCGATGACCGCGAGCTCGCCGCTCTGCCAGACGGCATTGAACATGGCGTCGTGATTTTGATCCGCGACACCGAGCGTTTGAGCGGTCAAGTAGGCGAGCTGAAACATGGGCCAGTCCTCGCCCGTGTTGAACGAGGCCGGCAGGTAGTCGAGCACGGCATTGGGCGGCAGGTTGGCCTTCAACTTGTGCATGGTGGGCACGAAAAGATTGCAGGCCGGACAGGCGTAGGAGAACACTTCGGTGACCTCCACTTTGCCGGCGGGCAGCGACGTCGGGCGCGCCGGGACGATCAGGAAGTAATTCACCCCCTCGGTCCAGGTGGGCGTGCCCGCCGGAGCAGGCGCGCCGCGCACGGACGCGCAGAGACTCAACGCAAGTACGGCAGCCGCCGCGCAATTCAGTAATTTCATCGAGACTCCTCGGCCAGATTCCGACACAGCCTCATTGTTGCCTTAAGACTTCGAGCCTGTCGAGCACAATGCGCGCCGCGAGCGCGGCGCCGTCCTCGGCCGAGAGAGTTTCGCCGATGACCCGTGCCCGCTCGAGGTAGCGATCCTCGCCGAGCAATCGAGCCAGGTGGCGGCGCGCCGCGGCGGCGGAGAACCGCCACGGCGGCACAACGCGTGCGACTCCCATGCGCCGGGCTCGCGCGGCATTGTCGGGCTGATCCGCAAAATGCGGCACGATCAGCTGCGGGCGGCCCGAGCGCAGCGCCTGCGCGAGAGTGCCGATGCCACCGTGGTGAATGATCGCGGCGGCGCGCGGGAACAGCGTCGAATGGGGCGCATAGGCGGCGATGAAGACATCCGCCGATTGCAAATGCGCGAACTCGCCGCAGGCCTGCTCGCCCACCAACAGCACCGCGCGCTTGCTTAGGCTGAGCGCCGCGCAGACGCCGTGCCCGTAGAAGAGTCCGGGACTGTTGACGATGAGACTGCCGAGAGTGAACACCAGCGGCGCCGCACCCGCATCGAGAAAGGCCCGGAGGGCGGGATCCAGGTGGGCGCTCGAGCCGCCCTCGGCGTCGAAGGTGGCGAAGCCCACGATCGACGTTGGATGCGGATAGTCCGGCTGCACATCGCCGAGCAGCCGCGAATACAGTCCGATGGCGCCGCCCTTCGCGAACTGCCCTTCGAAGAGGGGATTCTGCACCGACGGCGGCAGGCCGAGGTCGGCGCGCAGGGCGCGCAGCGGCCGAAACAGGACGTTGATGGCCTTCCTGAGAATCCACAGCGCGTACCGAGTCGGGACAGGACCCATGGAGCGCAGCAGTGCGCTCAACGCTTCGGCCTTGGGGATAACGGGAGGATCGTACGCCGAAAGAAACATCATCGGCTGCAGAACCACCGCGATCCAGGGAATTCCGCGCTTCTCCGCCGCCAACCGTGCCGCGAAAGCGAGACTGCTCGACAGAATCAGATCCGTGTCCTCGATCGCCTTCATCATGTCCTCATAGGCCGTTCCGAGGTAGGGCAGCACCAGTTTGCGGAACAGGAACCGGCTGTGCTTGACCACCGCGCGAGTCAGTTGCGCGCGGTCCATGCCGAGTTCGCGCTCAATGTCGTCGAACCCCGGCCGCAACGGGTGATATGTAAGGCCGGCCGCTTCCACCCGGGCGCGGTATTCCGGAGCGCAGGCAATGACCGCGTTCGCTCCGCGGCCGCGCAGGGCTATTCCCAAGGCAATGAAAGGATGCAGGTCTCCCAGCGACCCCACGGTGGCGAGTACAACTTTGCGGGTCAATGTTTTCGGGTCACTGATCGTCCGCCCATGCGATACTGAGGACCCAATATAGTCCGTGTGGATGCTGTTTGAAGGCCTCGATTCGCGTATTTCTGCGCCCACCGATGAACCATCGGTGCTGCGGACGCTCCGAGTAGAGTTACCTGGGTAGTCGTCCGCCGAAGAATCTGGTTATAGTCCGAAAATCGCCCGAACATCCTGTGGCAGCGGCCTCCGGACGTGGGCCCGACCGTGGTGAAGTGTGAAGTTGTGTTAAACGATCCGATAGGTCTCGAAGCCCCCTCATCCGCGCGCGGACCCCTGGCATTCATTCGGCGCCATTGGGTTGCATTGCTCGTAGCCGCCATTGTCTTGTTATTGTTAATTGCGCTGGTCAGGTTCATCCAGCACAAGCAGGTGGCGCCGGCGGGCGGGCCCGGAGGCGCACGCGGGGGGCAGAACGGACCGGTCGCGGTGTCGGTGGCAACCGCCGCGTCGGGCGACATTCAGCTGCGAATTCCGGCTCTGGGCACGGTCACGCCGCTCGCCACCGTGACGGTGCGGACGCAGATCAGCGGAATCATGCAGAAGATCCTGTTCGTCGAGGGTCAAACCGTACATCAGGGCGCCTCTCTGGCGCAGATCGATCCCCGGCCTTACGAAGCCGCCCTCGAACAAATGAAGGGAAATCTGCAGCGCGATCAGGCGCTGCTGGCGGACGCCGAGTTGGATCTGAAGCGCTACGACAACCTGGTCAAGGAAGATTCCATCGCCGAGCAGCAGCTCGATACTCAACGCGCCCTGGTCGACCAGTACAAGGGCACCATCGTCTCGGACCAGGGACAGCTCAAGACCGCCGAAGTGAATCTGATATTCACCAACATCGTGTCGCCGGTCACCGGCCGCGTCGGTTTGCGGCAGGTCGATCAAGGCAACTACGTCACTCCCGGCGATGCCAACGGCATCGTCGTCGTCAACCAGCTGCAGCCGATCACGGTCATCTTCCCCATCCCCGAGGACAACGTCCCGGCGCTGGTTCGGCGCCTGCATGAGGGCGGCCCGATGGCGGTGGAAGCCTACGACCGGACCAACAGCGCCAAGCTGGCGGTCGGCAAGCTGCTCACGATCGACAATCAAATCGACGTGACCACCGGCACGGTCAAGTTGCGCGCGCAATTCGAGAACACCGAAGACATGCTGTTCCCGAACCAATTCGTCAACATCCAGCTGCTGCAGGAATTAGTGCACGATCAAATCATCATCCCCAACGCCGCCGTTCGGCGCGGCGCGCCCAATGGCGTGGTGAGCACCTTCGTGTATGTCGTGAACTCGGATCGCACCGTCTCGGTGCGGGCCGTGACGTTGGGAGTGGTGGACGGCGAGCGCGTCGCCGTCACCCAGGGTCTCAAGGCGGGCGAGATGGTAGTGACCGAAGGCGGCGATCGGCTGCGCGACGGCGCGCAGGTGCTGCTGCCGACGGCGGCGCCGCCGGGCGCGAGCGGTGCCCGCCCGCCCGGAGCGCCGCCGGGCAAGCCGGGGTCGCACGGCTCGCATCGCCCGCGCACGCAACCCAAACCCACCACATGAAGTCGGCAGCGGACGCGCCCGCATGAATCCCTCGCGCATATTCATTCTGCGGCCGGTCGCCACGACCCTGCTGATGGTCGCCATACTGATAGTCGGCGCGATCGCCTACTTTCAGCTGCCGCTGTCCGCGCTTCCCGAGGTGGCGTATCCGACCATCCAGGTGCAGACCTTCTATCCCGGCGCCAGCCCCGAGGTCATCACCTCGGCCATCACCGCGCCGCTGGAGAAACAATTCGGCCAAATGCCGGGCTTGAGCCAGATGACCTCGACCAGTTCGGCCGGCGCGTCGGTGATCACCCTGCAGTTCTCCTTGGCCCTGGCCATCGACGTGGCCGAGCAGCAGGTGCAGGCCTCGATCAGCGGAGCGCAGAACCTGTTGCCGCAGGATTTGCCCGCCCCGCCGATTTACGCGAAGGTCAATCCCGCCGATGCGCCGGTACTCATTCTGGGACTCACGTCGAAGGTGATGCCGCTCACGGAGGTGGAAGATCTTGCCGACACGCGCGTCGCGCAGAAGATCTCACAGATCAAAGGAGTCGGTGTCGTCAGCATCTCCGGCGGCCAGCGGCCGGCGGTGCGCGTCGTCGCGAATCCGCGGGCCATGGCCGCCTATGGATTGAACCTCGACGATTTGCGCACGACCATCAGCAATGCCAACCAAAACGGGCCGAAGGGCACGTTGGACGGTCCGAGCAGCGCATACACGGTCAACACCAACGATCAGATCAGAAACGCCGATGACTACGGCATGGTCGTGATCGCGTACAAGAATGGCTCCGCCGTGCGCCTCAAGGACGTGGCCACCCTGGTGTCGGGCGCGGAGAACGCGAAGCTCGGCGGCTGGATGAACCGGGTCCCGGCCCTGATCCTGAACGTTCAGCGCCAGCCGGGTGCGAATGTGGTCGATGTCGTCAACCGAATCCACGACCTGCTGCCCTCCCTGCAGGCCGCTCTGCCGGCGGGGGTGGACCTCGCCATCCTGACGGATCGCACGACCACCATCAGAGCCTCGGTGGCCGACGTCGAATTCGAACTCGTGCTCGCCGTCGTGCTGGTCGTGCTGGTGATCTATGTATTTCTGCGCAACGTCCCCGCCACCGTGATTCCCAGCCTCTCCGTGCCGCTGTCGCTCATCGGCACGTTTGCGGTGATGTACCTGGCGAATTTCAGCCTCAACAATCTGTCGCTGATGGCCCTGACCATCGCGACCGGATTCGTCGTCGACGACGCCATCGTCATGATCGAGAACATTTCGCGCTACATCGAGCTGGGCGAGCCGCCGCTCGAGGCCGCGCTCAAGGGCGCAGGGCAAATCGGCTTTACCATCATTTCGCTCACCGTCTCGCTCATCGCGGTGCTCATTCCCCTGCTCTTCATGCAGGATGTGGTGGGGCGTCTGTTCCGGGAATTCGCGGTGACGCTCGCGGTCACGATTCTCATTTCCGCCGTCGTTTCCCTGACACTGGTGCCGATGATGTGCGCCAAGCTGTTGAAGCATCGCCCATCGGACGCGCACGCGGCGCCGGAGTCGGGCCGATGGTTCGCCGCCACGGTCGAGTGGTACGGCCGACGGCTGACGTGGGTGCTGGATCATCAGCGACTGACCATGTACATCGCGACGGCGACCGTGGTGCTGACGGTGATTCTCTATATTCTCATTCCAAAGGGCTTCTTTCCGGAGCAGGACACGGGATTGATCCAGGGAGTCTCGGAGGCGACCGAGTCCGTTTCCTACGCCGCGATGGCCGACCGGCAGCAGGCGCTCGCGGCGGCCATTCTCAAGGACCCCGACGTAGTCAGCCTGTCTTCTTACATAGGCATCGACGGCAACAATGTCACGTTGAACAGCGGACGGTTTCTGATCAATTTGAAGCCGCGCGCCGACCGCAGTTCCGGCGTCGCCGACGTCATCCGCCGGCTGCAGACCGAGACGGCCGACATTGCCGGCGCCACCCTGTACATGCAGCCTGTCCAGGATCTGACCCTCGATACGACCATCAGCCGCACTCAGTATCAATTCACCCTGGAAAGCGCGGACTCCGCCGCATTGTCCGCGTGGACCCCCAAGCTGCTGACGGCGCTGCGTGAGCAGCCCGAGCTCGCGGACGTCGTCAGCAATCAGGAAGACAATGGACTGGCGGCGTACATCACCATCGACCGCGACAGCGCGGCACGCCTCGGCATCAGCGTCGGAACCGTCGACAACGCCCTGTACGATGCCTTCGGCCAGCGAATCGTTTCCACGATCTTCACGCAGTCGAATCAGTACCGCGTCATCCTGGAGGCGGACCCGGTCACGTACCGGTCCGTGGACTCTCTTGCGTCCATCTACGTGCCCTCCGCGAGCGGCGGCCAGGTGCCCCTGTCGGCAATCGCCAAGGTCGATGTGGAGACGCGGCCGCTGCTCATCAATCACCTGGCGCAGTTTCCGGCAACCACGGTGTCCTTCAATCTGGCCGCCGGCACTTCGCTCGGTGCCGGCGTCACGGCCATCGAAAACACCGAAAAGGGGATCGGACTGCCGGTGAGCATACGGACCACCTTTCAAGGAGCCGCTCTCGCGTTCCGCAGCAATCTGACCAATGAGATCCTGCTGCTGGTGGCCGCCGTCCTCGTCATGTACATCGTCCTCGGCGTGCTGTACGAGAGCTTCATCCATCCCATCACGATTCTCTCGACGCTGCCGTCGGCGGGCATCGGCGCCCTGCTCGCGCTCATGCTGGCGGGCGACGATCTGACCATCATCGCGCTCATCGGCATCATTCTGCTCATCGGCATCGTGAAGAAGAACGCCATTCTGATGATCGACTTTGCGGTCGTCGCGCAGCGCGACGAGAAGCTGTCGCCGCGCGACGCAATTTACAAGGCCTGCCTGCTGCGCTTTCGCCCCATACTCATGACGACGGTCGCCGCCATATTCGGCGCCCTGCCTCTCATGCTCGGCACAGGCACGGGTTCCGAGCTGCGCCACCCGCTCGGCGTCAGCATCGTCGGAGGACTGCTCGTCAGTCAGGTGCTGACCCTGTTCACCACCCCCGTGATCTATCTGGCGTTCGACCGCATCGCCGCCCGCGTGCGGGGTCCCGTGGCGGCGGCCGGCGATGCCGAGCTGGCGCCGGAAGGTTCGGCATGAACATCTCCGCTCCCTTCATACGCAGACCGGTGGCGACCATACTGCTGACGGCCGGCGTGGCGCTGACCGGTGCCGCCGCATTCACGCTGCTGCCGGTGGCACCGCTGCCGCGCATCGACGTGCCCGCCATCTTCGTGTCGGCGCAGCTGCCGGGAGCGAGCCCGGAGGTGATGGCGAGCACGGTGGCCACCCCCTTGGAGCGGCACCTCGGCGCCATCTCCGACGTCGATGACATGACGTCGAACAGCAGCGTCGGAACCACCAATATTCAATTGACCTTCGGCGTCGACCGCGACATCGACGGGGCGGCGCGCGACGTGCAGGCGGCCATCGTCGCCGCGCATGCCGACCTGCCCTCGTCACTGACGCGCAATCCCTCCTACCGCAAACTCAACACCTCCCTGTTTCCGGTCATGGCCATCGCCATGACCTCCGATGTACTCACCCAGGGCCAGATCTACGACGCGGCCGACGCGGTGATCTCGCAACGGCTGTCGCAGATCGACGGCGTCGGCGGAGTGAACGTGAACGGCAGCGCCCTTCCCGCCGTGCGCGTCGAAATCAATCCGTTGTCGCTGTCCAAGTACGGCATCGGTCTGCAGGACGTGCGCGCCGCCATTTCCAACGCCAACGCCAATGCGCCGAAGGGCGCAATCGAATCCGATTCTCTGCATTACCAGATCTACACCAATGACAATGCCCGCGACGCGGGCCCCTACCGCGACCTGATCATCGCCAACCGCAACGGCGCGACGGTGCGGCTCGGCGACGTAGCCCAGGTCCTGGACATGCAGGACGGGGCGACCGAGAACATCCGCACCTACGGCCTGTACAACGGCAAGCCCGCGGTATTCGTCCAGGTGTATCAGCAGCCGGGGGCGAACATCATCGAGATGATCGACGCCGTCAAAGCCGAGCTCCCGGTGCTCAAGGACTCCATCGATCCCAAAATCGATCTCGTGGTCACGTTCGACCGTTCCATCACGATTCGCGCCTCGCTGCGCCAGGTCGAACAGACCCTGATGCTCGCGGTGGCCTTCGTCATTCTCGTGGTCTACGTCTTTTTGAATAGCTACCGGGCGGCGCTCATCCCCGCGCTGGTGGTGCCCGTTTCGTTGATCGGAACCTTCGGCGCGATGTACTTGTTGGACTACACGCTGGACAATTTCTCGCTCATGGCGCTCACCATAGCCACGGGCTTCGTGGTGGATGATGCCATCGTCGTCATGGAAAACACCACGCGGCACATCGAAGCGGGCATGTCGCGCCTGAGCGCCGCCCTGCTGGGCGCCCGCGAGGTGGGATTCACCGTCGTCTCCATGAGCTTCTCGCTGGTGGCGGTGTTCATTCCTTTCATGTTCGCCGGAGGCATCGTCGGAAAGATTTTCCGCGAGTTCACCGTCACCTTGTCGGTGTCCATCCTCATATCGCTGGTGATTTCGCTGACCACGACGCCGATGATGTGTTCGCTGCTCCTGCGGCGCGTGCAGCAACGCGAATCGCCGCGATTCATGCAGGCATTCGAGCGCGGTTTCGCGCGGTTGCGCAGCAGATACGAACATTCGCTCGATTGGGCGTTGCACCACCCGCGAATCATGCTGCTGCTGTTGTTCGCGACCGTCGGCCTCAATATCTACCTTTACGTCGTCATTCCGAAGGGCTTCTTTCCGCAGCAGGATACCGGTCAGTTGCAGGGGGGAATTCGCGGCGACGCGTCCACTTCGTTCCAATTGATGAAGCGCAAGCTGCAGGAAGTCGCGGCCATCATCCAAGCGGACCCGGCGGTGAAAACCGTCACCGGATCCGTGGGCGGCGGCGGCTTCGGTCCTTCCGGCAGCACCGCGAGCGCCAACGTCACCATCGCGCTCAAGCCCCTGGCCGAACGGCGCATCTCCGCGGACCGCATCATTGCGCGACTCCGGCCGAAGCTGAACGATGTCACGGGCGTTGCGACTTATCTGCAATCCGTGCAGGACATTCGCGGCGGAGGGCGATCGGCCAACTCCCAGTATCAATGGACATTGCTCGGCGATGACCTGACCGAGCTGCAAACCTGGTCGCAAAAGCTTCGCACCGCGCTTCAAGCCGTGCCCGAGATCACCGATGTCGATACCGATCTGCAACCCGGCGGTCTGGAAGCCGATCTCATCGTGGACCGCGACAGCGCATCGCGCCTCGGGCTCACGGAGATTCAAATCGACAATGCGCTGGGCGACGCGTTTGCGCAGGCTCAAGTCTCGAACATTCTCAACCCCTTCAGCCCGCAGCAGTACCATGTGGTCATGGAAGTCGCGCCCGAGTTCTGGCAGAACCCGGACACGCTGAAGAACCTGTACGTGAGCACTTCCGGCGGCGCGGTCTCGGGAACGCAGTCCACGCAGGCCGTGGCCGGCACCGTCGTGCTGACGCCCGCCGCATCGACCACTTCCACCAGCGCCGCCATTGCCGAAGACGTCGCGCGCAATCTGGCCTCGAACTCGCTGGCCAACTCCGGGCGCGGCAACACCTCCACCGGCGCGGCCGTCAGCATCGCCCAAGAGACTGTGGTGCCGTTTTCGGCATTCAGTCACTTCACCACCGGCACCACGCCCGTGAGCGTCAACCACACCGGAACTTCCGTTTCCACCGCCATTGCCTTCAACTTGCCGGAGAAGGAGACGCTGGATGTCGCACTCGCCGCGATCGAGCGGACGATGAGCGAAATCCACATGCCCGTCACCATCATCGGCGGTACCTACGGAACCGCCCGCCTCTTTCAACAGAGCAACAGCAACACTCCGCTGATGCTGCTGGCCGCGTTGATCGCCATCTACGTGGTGCTCGGGGTGCTGTACGAGAGCTACAGCCAGCCCTGGACCATTCTCTCCACCCTGCCCTCCGCCGGCGTCGGCGCGCTGCTCGCGTTGATGGCTACCGGCACCGAGTTCAGTCTCATTGCGTTTCTGGGGATTCTGCTCTTGGTCGGCATCGTGAAAAAGAACGCCATCATGATGGTGGATTTCGCCCTCGAGGCCGAGCGCACCCTCGGAATGGACCCGCGCGCCGCCATCGCGCATGCCTGCAGCCTGCGGTTTCGGCCCATCATGATGACCACCTGCGCAGCCATTGCCGGCGCGTTGCCCCTGGCCATTGCCTCGGGCGACGGCACGGAAATGCGCCGGCCCTTGGGGATAGCCATCGTCGGGGGCCTCGTGGTCAGCCAACTTCTCACCGTCTATACGACTCCGGTGGTTTACTTGTACGTCCATCGCTACTGGAAACATCTGAAACAGGGCAAGTACAACTCTCCGCCCGCGCGGCCCGCCGACCCCAGCCTGGGCGGCCATGGCCTGGAGCCCATGGGAGCCGGCACGTGATGCGCCTCTTGCGTTGGTTGAGCGTGGCCGCGGGGCTCGGCGCCGTCGCCGCGTGCGCGGTGGGCCCCAACTACCATCGGCCGAAGTTCGATGCCGCGCCCGATTTCAAGGAGGCGGGCGATTGGAAGCCCAGCGAGCCCAACGACGTGCTCAGCCGGGGACCGTGGTGGGAAATATTCAAGGACGATGCGCTGAATCAACTTGAAGCGCGTGTCGATATCTCAAACGAAACCGTGAAGGCGGCCGCGGCGGCCTACGATCAGGCGCGGGCATTGGTGGCCCAGGCGCGCGCCGGCTTTTGGCCCACCGTCGGCGTCGACGCGGGGCGAACACGCGGCACGACGGAAGGCGGGCCCACGCGGACCTTGGATAGTGCCGGGGTATCCGGGAGCTGGGACCTGGATATCTGGGGCCAGATTCGCCGCAACGTCGAGAGCAACCGGGCATCGGCGCAATCGAGCGCCGCTGCGCTCGCCGCCGCGCGACTGTCCGCCCAGGCGGCGCTCGCCACCGATTATTTCGAGCTGCGCGCCCAGGACCAGCTGCAGAAATTGCTGGACGACACGGTGGTTGCCGAAGAACTCTCCTTGAAAATAACCGAGAGCCGCTATCGTTACGGCGTGGCCGCTCGAGCCGATGTCGTGAGCGCGGAGACGCAGCTCTTGTCCAGCCAGGCCCAGCAGGTGAACGCGAAGATTCAGCGCGGCATACTCGAGCACGCGATCGCCGTACTCGTCGGCCAGCAACCGGCGTCGTTCACTCTTGCCCCGACCTCCATGCGGGGGGACGTGCCCACGGTGCCTGCAGGTGTGCCATCAACCCTGCTCGAACGGCGGCCCGACGTGGCCGAGGCGGAGCGCAAGGTGGCGGCGGCCAACGCGCAGATCGGGGTGGCGGTGGCGGCTTACTTTCCGAGCCTGACCCTCGCGGGGTCGGACAACTACTCCGGCCCCGCGTGGTCGCACTTGCTCAGCGTGCCGAACCGAGTCTGGTCGCTGGGACCCCAGCTGGCGGAGACCTTGATCGACGGCGGATTGCGCCGCGCGCAGGTGGCCCAGGCGCGCGCGGCCTACGACGCCAGCGTCGACAATTACCGGCAGACGGTGCTGTCGGGATTTCAGCAGGTCGAGGATCAGGTCGTCACTTTGCGCGTCCTCGAAAAAGAGCAGGTCATCGAGGACGCCACGGTGGCGGCCGCACGGGAAGCGGAGAAGCTCACGCTCAATCAGTACAAGGCCGGAACCGTACCGTATAGCAGCGTCATCACCGCGCAGACCACACGTCTGAGCGCCGAGGAAACGGCGCTCTCCGTGCTGTCGAGCCGGCTGCAGGCGAGCGTGGCGCTCATCGAAGCCGTGGGCGGCGGCTGGGACGCGACGCAACTGCCCCTGCCATAGCGGCGGGGGCCGATACGTTGAAACCCTCCTGCGTTTGCGTGCTTTTGGTTTCGCTGGTTCTTGCGGCCTGCGGGACCGGTCGCTTCGCGAAATCACCGACACCGCCGGCGGCCATCGCAGCGGGTACGTCGCCCGATCCTCCGGCGGCAACACTGCAACTGGCAGAGGCCATGAAGCTGGTTGCCCAGAAGGATTGGCCGCGAGCTCTCGCCGCGCTGCGAACCATCATCGATGCAAAATCCTTCGGCGGTCTGTCCGGCGATTTCAGGTACGAAGCGCTGTCGACGGCGGGGAAGGTGGCGTTTTCCCACGGACCTCCGGAACTGGCGTACGAATACCTCGGCCGGGTCGTTGCGCTGCCTCAGTCCAACTATGTCGATTGGATGGAGCGACTACAGGCTGCAGACAAATTGCACCGAATAGCCGACTCGATCGGCACTCTGACCGTTCTCATGGAGCGTTGGCCCGACCGCAGCGGGGAAATGAACCCCGACTACATTCTCAGGGCCCTCAGCGATGCGGAACGCTTGCGGCACGGCGGGGCGTTCGCCCTGTTGGAGGCGTTATACGCGGCGCATTGGAAACTCAAGTGGGATATCGAGCCCAGCGCCTCTTGGCGGGACTTGGTGCTCTTTCTGCTCGAGAACGACCGGTTTGCTGCCGCGAACGATGTGGCCCACCATGTGACCGACACATACGTCCTCATCGCGATGCGCGCCGACCGGCGTTTCGACGCGGTGGTCGCGGCCAATCCCGCACAGTTCGACATTGAAGCGGCCGCGGAGCGGGAGTTCAAAACCCGCCAGACGGCGGCAGAAAGGACACCGCAATCGCTCGAACTCGAAGTCCTGGTGATCGACTCCCTGCTGCGCCAGCAACGCTACGAAGCCGCTCTGGCTGCTTCGGATTCCGTACTGCTCGACATCCAGTCGACCAATTATCCCCAAAAGCTGTACGAAGATTACGATGACGAGCGACCTTGGTTCCTGAACCTGCGATCGATCGCGCTGCAGCGCGTCGGCCGTTGGGATGAAGCGGTCGCGCAGTTGAGCGCCGCCAGCCAGCTGCTCGAGAAATACAGCGGCAACGTGGATGAGCTGATCAATCTCGCGCAATTGTTTTGCGACCTGGCACGCCCGGATGACGCACTGTCCGCGTTGGGCAGGATGGTGGCGGGTACGAGCGCGTTCGGGACGATGCGAGTGGAAGCCCTGCGGGCGAACGCGTACCATCAATTGGGCGATTCGAAGCAGGTGGAACATTCCCTGCGATATCTGCGCAGTCATCGCGCAGATTTGCCCGCGGCCTATGCGGACGCACTGATCACCGTGAATCGACTGGATCGGGCGGCGGACGAGTTGGTTGCCGAATTGCTCGACAAAGTCGAGCGGCAAGAGGCTCTCGAACATGTCCAGAGTTACGCCCCCACGCCCGAGACGCCGCGGAACATGGAGTGGGATGCCCGGCGCCGGGCAATCATTGCCAGACCCGAAGTGCAGGCCGCGATTCAAGAAGTGGGACGAATAGAGGCCTACTCTTTGGAGGAGGAGTAGGGGCGCACGTACGGTTCGCGCGCAGGCGTTTCATCGGACTGCAATCAAATGCGGTTACGGTGTCGCCAAGGAAGGAGGGAGTCCCGCATGAAGATAAATTCGCTGTTTCCGGCTGTGATTGCGCTGGGTGTCACACTCGTGTCATTGACTTGTGCCGCCTCGAGCAATGCGAACGGTCTCGGGACCGGGAAAATAACGCATGTATTGCTGATCAGCATCGACGGCATGCACGCGGTGGATCTCTATAACTGCTCGCACGGGATCGCGGGCGTGAACAACGGCCGCCCCTACTGCCCAAATCTGCTGGCTTTGAGCCACCGCGCAATAAACTACGTGGCCGCCGTCTCTTCGAAGCCTTCGGATTCCTTCCCCGGGTTGGCGGCACTCGTTTCGGGCGGCTCGCCGAAATCGACCGGCCTGTACTATGACGTGGCTTATGACAGGTCACTCGATGCGCCGGCGGCGACGACCGGAACCGGTCTCGCGGGCGGGCCCTGCACGGCCTACGCGACACCCACCGGAACGACAACCGACTTCGATCAAGGCATCGACCTCGACGACACCAAGCTGAACGGAGGCGCTCCGGGCGCGGCGCCGACCGAAGGCGGCATTGCCTCTATCGACCCGAGGAAGCTGGTACGCGATCCGCAGAAGGGTTGCGCGCCGGTGTACCCGTGGAATTTCATCCGCACGAACACGATCTTCGGCGTAGTACACGCCGCAGGAGGCTACACGGCCTGGATCGACAAACACCCTTCCTATTCGATGGCGGGCGGCCCGGGGGGCACGGGCTTGGACGATTTTTATTCGCCCGAAGTCAGCTCGAACGTTATAGCGCTGCCCGGGGTGACGACATCCCTGGGGGTTTCCTGCGATCCGGTTCGGGATTCCACCCCCGGCGGCAGCGCGTGGAACAGCAGTTTCGACAACATCCAGTGTTATGACGCACTGCGAGTCAAAGCCCTGCTCCGCCAGATCTGGGGCAAGACGCATAACGGCGCGCCGGCGGTGGTTCCGACGGTTTTCGGCATGAATTTTCAATCGGTGTACATCGGACAAAGCGTCGCCGAGCCGAACGTGGCTAACGGCGGCTATCAAAATGCGGCGGCGCTGCCCAGCGCGGAGTTGCTCAAGGAGATCGAGTTCGTGGACGCCTCGATCGGCGACATCGTGGGTGCATTGCAAAATGCGCGGATATACGAGAACACGTTGCTGATCATCTCGGCGAAACACGGCGCATCGCCGATCGACCCCAGTTTGTACGTGGCGGACGGCAGCGGTACACCGGCCACGCTGCTAGGGAGCACTGTCCCCCCCTCCATTCCCTTCTCGGAGTCGCCGCTGAACTCGACCGGCATCGGTGCGACGGAGGACGATGTATCGGTGCTCTGGCTGAACCCCGGTGTGAGCGTAACCGGGGCGGTGGCGTTGCTCGAAAGCAATGCCACGGCGATCGGTCTCGGGCAGATCTACTACGGTCCGAGCTTATGGCTGAACTACAACGTGGGCGGCCTCGAACCCGGGCAGGATCCGCGCACGCCCGACATCATCGTCACGCCGAACGTCGGCGTGACCTATTCCGGCAGCACGACCATGATCGAAGACCACGGCGGATTCGCGCATGACGATACCAACGTCATCATGCTGGTGGCCCACCCAAGCTTCAAGGCCATGACGGTCTCCGCCACCACGACGACCACGCAGGTCGCCCCGACGATCATCAAAGCCTTGGGGTTGGATCCGAAGGAGTTGGATGCAGTCCGAGAAGAGGGGACGGCGGTGCTACCCGAGGTCATGTCGCAGCTATCGGGTTGGTAGCCGGGAGCCTGGAGCTCGCCGCTGCCGATGGCCGCGCGGCGGCGCTCAGGCCTTCAGCCGTTCCAGCATTTGCTCGACGACCGGACCGGGCCGCTTCGCGGGCGCTTTGAAATATGCCATACCCGCACACAAATAGCGGCATCGCCAGTCGGAATTCGCCAGCTGCGCGTAACTGTCGAACACGGCTTCCGAGAATTTGTAGTCGTGAGGTTCATCCGCGTTATAAACAAGATGATGTCGGGCCTTTGCAATCAGCGCCTTCGCATCACCGCCGGTCTGCAGATAGCTCAAGGATTTGCGCGCAGCGCGCGATCGGCGTCCAGCGGACACCTCCGTGAAAATCTCCTCGATTGCATCGACGGCTGCGCCGTCAAGCGGGAGCGGCTGCAGAGCTTCGAGACTGACAGCAGGTTGAGTCGAATTCACCAGCTTGCGGAACATCGCGATAAATGCCGCGCACTGCAGTAAGGATAGCTGCTGCGTCTGTTCGTCGATGCAGACCCGGTAGGCGTAGTACAACGCGTTGGCCGTGGTCTGTGCATGCAGCGGCACAATACCCGGCTGTTGCATGAGCAATTCCGCGGCGGTATCGAATAAGACCTGCCAAATTGCTTCGGGCGAGATTCCCTGCCGCAGCAATGTGATGACAACCGTGCCCGATTCGTCCTCCGATACCCGATATAGGGCTGCATGTAGTTCCGCCCGGGCGCCGGGATCATTGCGCCCTTGCTTCCAGTTCCGCGGGATCTCACGCAACCGTTGCACGTTTTGCCGCCACGGCTGATCAGGCTGAAGATCGTGGCCGGCCGGATTAGGATCACGATCGCTGTTCTGCAGCGCCGCCACCGTGGAGCGCAGAATGGGTCCGGCCTGCGCGCTATCGAGAAGTCCGATGAGGCAGTGGGCGTTGCTGACAGTAATGGCCTTATGACCGATCGCTCGAAGGTCGCGCGCCCCATAGAGAAACAGCAGGGAGAAGATTTCTTCCGCGCGGGCCACCTGCGCGTAATTTAGGATTGCTGCATCGGCGGCATCGCGATCCCAATTGTCCAGCCCAACGATCAGGGCCTGCCGCGCCGCCTGTGCGTTGCCGACCGGAGCGGCGGCCCTATTTGGCATACGCCAGCCGTCCGTTTGCCGCTCTTGTGCTTGCGTCTCCTTGAAATAATCCGTGCCCCAGGCGATCGGCAACCATTTGTCAGAGGACGGTAGGTGTTGAGTGGTCAAATGGATGGACCGCAACATCATGACCGAATGATATTTGTATCCCACGTCAGGGTAGGGCTGGACATTACGCACGGCAGCCAGGGCTAAAGCCGAAAGCAGATCCTCGTAGCGAAGACCCCCGCGAATCAATCGGACGAGTTCGCGCGGGATCAGCTCTCGTGGCGAGTCTTCCAATAAATTGAGTAGCCCCGCGACGGCTGGATCTGCCGCGCCAAAGCCAAACCGGCCGGTCAGGCTCAAACCAGTGGCACCGGCGGCGTGAATGAACTTTCGTCGGTTCATGGCTGAGGACGATCGTACTTGCCGCCCGTCGGACTACGGCTCGCCGCTGCCGATGGCCGCGCGACGCTGCGCGACATAGGCGTCCAGCGCTTCGCGGACGGCCGGATCCATTGCCGGCTCCTCGTACTCGCTGAGGGCCTGCTTCCAGATCTGCGTGGCTCGTTGCGTCGCGTCCTTGCCTCCCGAGAGCTGCCAGTTCTCATAGTTCTGCCAGTTGGACACGAGCGGCCGGTAGAACGCGTGCTCGTAGCGCTCCATGGTGTGCGGTTCGCCGAAGAAGTGCCCGCCGGTGGCCACGCCCTTGATGGCGTCGAAGCCCAACTCCTGCTCGTCGACCACGATGGGCTTGAGGAACTCCACCATCATCTGCAGCATCTCCACATCGAGCACAAGCTTTTCGAATGACGCGGTCAAGCCTCCCTCCTGCCAACCGGCCGCGTGATACACGAGATTGCCGTGTCCCAGGATCGCGCCCCACAGCGACATCTCGGTCTCGTAAGCGCCCTGGGCGTCGGCCATGTTGGAGGCGCTGGCATTGGAGGTGCGATAGGGAAGCCGGTAGCGGCGGGCCAGTTGACCGCTCGCGATGTTGGCCTTGGCGTTTTCCGGCGTGCCGAACGCCGGTGCTCCCGAGCGCATGTCCACGTTCGAGGTGAATGCGCCGTACATGACGGGCGTGCCGGGCCGAACCAGCTGAGCAAGCACGACGCCGAACAGCGCTTCGGCGTTCTGCTGGGCGAGCGCGGCCGCCAGCGACACCGGAGCCATCGCCCCCATGAGTGTGAAGGGCGTGATGACCACCGCCTGACCGTGTTCGGCCATGGCAATCAGCCCCTCGCTCATGGCCTCATCGAAGCGGCGCGGACTGTTCACCGAAATGATGGTGATGACGCCGGGGCTCGCGGCGATCTGCTCGAGATCCAAGCCTCGCGAGATCGCCATCATGCGGATGCCGTCGAGCGCGCGTCCGGCGCCGATCGCCGTGCAGTGAAAGGCCTTGTCCGTATACAGAAGATTCGCGCGATAGGTATCCAGATGCCGCGAGTTCGCCGGCAACTCAACCGGCGCGCACACTTGGTTGCCGATCAGATGGATGGTATTGAAGTAATGGGCGAGCCGGATGAAATCGCAGTAGTCCCGGTAGTTTCCCGCTCGACGCCCTCGCTCGAAGTCGTGAACATTGGGCGGGCCCGCCACCAGCCCGAAATTGACGCGATTCCCGCCCAAATTCACCCGTCTACCGGCGTTGCGCGGCGTGAGGGCGAACGATGCCGGCGCGCTTGCCAATGCGCTCGCGACCAGACCGCGATCCAGCCGCACCGTTCTTGCGGTCGAATCGACTTCAGCGCCTCCCTGCTCGAGAATCTTGAGCGCACGGGACGACATCACTTCCATCCCCAGCTCCTCGAGGATGCGCAAGGACGTCAGATGAATGGCCTCGAGCTGATCCGCCGACAGCACTTCCATGGGCGGATACGGATTGGCCACGTCGGCCCAAGGCAGCTGGGGAACGCGGCTTACTTCGATGCGCCGGCCGCGCCCGCCCTGACGTTTGCGGCTGGGGTCCATCCTAGGAAGCAGGCTCCCCGGCCAAATCGTCCAGTGCGATGGAAGCGTGACGGCGCAGCAGCGCCGTCTGCGCCTCCCACTGCTCCTTCTCCGGAAGATCCTGCAGGAAGTGAACCTGGTCAGCGGCGTAGGTCGCCATGGGCAATCCATCCCGGTACAGCAACCGATTGCCGGAGAGCGACGCCAGCCGCGTACCCGGGGTAATGATGCCGATGAGATTCAGCGGATCGGCAGCCGAGACCGACAGGTACTGCTGCGACGGCGGCTTGCGGCGCACGTCGCGCAAGAGCCCGATGGCCTCGGGCGTCGCGTACTGCTCGCCCGAAAATCCGGCGACGAACCGCCCGCCCCGAATCTCCCCTCGTGCCTCGAGCCGGCGGCAGCACATGAGCACATCGCGCCAGGGGGGCAGCCAATCTGCCTCGCGCCCGAGAAGCTTCCAGAATATCACGCCCCAGCGGCGCAGCAGCGTGCGCACGATGTGTTCGACTGCCGCCTCGTCGTGTCCCACAGCGCCCGCCGCCGGCCGCCGCACCAGCGCCCAACGACCCGCATCCGCCATTCCGAAAAGAGCCAGTCGGCGTTTGCGGCGCATGACACCCGAGGTCGACTTCGCGCGCCTGCCGCTCGGCAGCAGCAGCACGCGCAAGCCCGCAAAGCTGTCGGAGTTCACCATGCCGAGTGCCACGAGTTCCGCGAGCGCATCCTCGACCTCCACCGGCAGCATGCCCACGTGCTCGGCGATCTCGTCGAAGAATGAGGCGCCGCGCTCCCGGATGAATTGCGCCACCGCCTGGGCTCTCGAAGTAAGGTGAGCGGGATCGGAGGGATCGCTCATCGCGGTCCACTGCGGCACACTGCGCCGCGCCAGCAGGGTAATGGGTGTGGAACGGATCGGCGAGGCGCCGTGGCCGCGTTCCGGGTCGGCGGTGTTCGCGGCCCCGCGAGCGGCAAGCCGCGCCCACACCACCCGCCCCGCGCGGCAATGCTCATCCAGCCACTGCGGCTCGTACTCCACCATGCGCGAGGGGATGATTTCGGCTTCCCACGCGCCCGCGGGCGCCTCGAAGCCCTCGAGTTGAGTGAGTACCGCCGCCAGCGCGTCGGATCCCTGCATTCGCGCCTCCGGCAACACGCGCTGCCATTCGCACAAGAATCGAAGGAAATCGCGCGCCAGCACCGGCTCGATCTCGGCGCGCAGACGCTTGACGGTGTAGCGATGAATGCGCGCGAGCAACCGGCGCTCGCACCACTCTTCCTGCGCTGTGCCCGACGGCGCGATCGTCGCCGGTGCACCCGTCACCGTCGCGCTCAAGCTGAGCGCACTCGGGCCAGGCGCGCTCGGGCTGAATCGGCCGCGCATGGCAAATCCTTCCGCCTCGAGCCTGCCCAAGGCGATGTCTATGCTGGATGCGGGCAAGCTGAGAGACTCGGCCAGCGTCGATGCGGTCACCGGCCCCAGGCCCTCGAGCCGTCCTCGGACGATCTCGACCAAGGACTCGTCGGTTACAGGAAGCGGCTCGAACAGCGCGCGCCTTTCGGCCGCCACCCACCTCGATGCCCCGTCCCACGAAATTTGCACGGCGCGCCCCTGTGCGGCGAGCTCGTCCATCAACGGGGGCCACGACGGGTTGCCGCGCACTTCCCCCTCGGTCAGGAATGTCAGCCACAGCAGCGCATCGTGCAGCTCATCCTGCGTCGTTGCATCGGGCCAGGCCTCAGCGCGCACGCGTGCGATCGCTTGCGGGTCGAGCTGGCCGATATCGGCGGCGGACTCGGGGTCCAGCCAGCGGCGGCTCATTACGGCCTGAGTGCGCCGTTCCTCGAGCGGTGCGTCGTCGAGATAGGCATAGGGACGCGCATTCAGGGCCTCGAGCGCCAGCGGCGAAGGTTCGGTGAGATCGCGCGCGACGACGCGTATGGCGTCGCTCTCGAGTCCGCGCAGCACCGCCTCGAAGCGCTCGATGTCCATCGCATCTTCGAGACAATCGCGGATCGTTTGCCGAACCAGCGGATGATCGGGTATTTCGATCTCACCCGGCAAATTCTCGGCGCAGGCCACCTGGTCGGGGAACACCGAGGCCAGCAAGTCCTCGGCATTCATGCGCGCGATTTGCGGCGGAATCTTCTTGCCGCCGCGAAAACGCGGCAGCGCGAGCGCAATGCCCGCATCCCAACGCCATCGAACCCCGAACATGGGCGCGGCGCACAGGGCCTGCACCAGCAACGGCCGCACCGTGTTCGAGTGCAAATAGCGCGCGGCTTCCTCGAGCTGGAAGCTGTGCGCATGGGTCAGCGACAGCACGATGTGGTCTTCGGTCGCGGCGGCCTGCAACTCGAAGTTGAAGGTCCGGCAAAACCGCTTGCGCAGCGACAATCCCCAAGCTCGATTCACGCGGCTTCCGAAGCTCGAATGGATCACCAGCTGCATGCCGCCGGATTCGTCGAAAAAGCGCTCGAAAACCACGGTATTCAACGCCGGCAGGCAGCCGAGCGCTGCGCGCCCGGCGCGGAGGTATTGAACGAGCTGCAGCGCGGCCGGCCGGTCGAGACCCACGGTCTCGATCAGCCACTGCATGGCCTCGCCGCCCGCTTCCGCACCCTCGAGACGCCGCTCGATCTCCTGTCTCAGCCTCGAGACGGCTTCGGACAGCTCCTCGGTGCGGCCCGGCGCCTCGCCGAGCCAGAACGGTATGGAAGGGGGTTGGCCGTGCGCGTCCTCGACCCGCACCGTGCCCCGCTCCACCCGCAATATCCGATACGAGGTATTGCCGAGCTGAAAAACATCGCCCTGCAGGCTCTCGACCGCAAAGTCCTCGTTGACCGTGCCGACCAGATGACCTTCCGGCTCCAGCATGACCCTGTAGTCGGCGTTATCCGGGATGGCGCCGCCCGAGGTGAGCGCGGTCAGACGCGCGCCCTTGCGCGGACGCAGCATCTTGTTGACCGCATCGTGATGCAGCAGCGCCGCGCGGCGCCCGCGGCGGGTGCTGAAACCCTCCGCCAGCATGCGCACGCAATCGTCGAAGTCTTCGCGCCGCAGCGACCGGTAGGGATATGCCCCGCGCATCAGATCGAACAACTCATCCTCGGCGCATTCGCGCGCCGCCACCTCGGCGGTGATCTGCTGCGCGAGAACGTCGAGCGCATTCTGCGGCACGGTCAAGCGGTCCAATTCGCCGCGGCGAACCGCATCGAGTAGTGCCGCGCACTCCACCAGCTCGTCGCGCGACAAGGGAAACAATCGGCCCTTGGAGATGCCGCCGACCGAGTGGCCGGCGCGGCCCACGCGCTGCAGGAGCGCATTGATGGAGCGAGTCGAGCCGATTTGGCAAACGAGGTCCACATCGCCGATGTCGATGCCGAGCTCGAGCGACGCCGTTGCCACCAGCGCTTTCAACTCGCCCCGCTTCAGCCGCTGCTCCGCGTCCAAGCGCCGATCCTTGGCCAGACTGCCGTGGTGCGCGGCGACATTCTCCTGGCCCAGCCGTTCGGAGAGGTGCCGGGCAACGCGCTCGGCCAACCTTCGGGTGTTCACGAAAACCAGAGTGGTGCGGTGCTCGCGGACGAGGTCGGCCAGCCGATCGTACTCCTGGGTCCATACCTCGCCCGACATCACCGACTCGAGTGGGGCCGGCGGCAATTCCAACGCCAGATCGCGAGCGCGAACATGGCCGCCGTCGATGATGGTGCAGGCGCGCGCAGTCAGAAAGCGCGCCACCTCCTCGATCGGCCTCTGCGTCGCGGACAATCCGATGCGCGTCAGTGCGCGACCCGTCAGCGCCTGCAGCCGCTCGATCGACAGCGCCAGATGGGCGCCGCGCTTGTTGCCGGCAATCGCATGAATCTCATCGACGATCACGGTACGGCAGGTCGCGAGCATCGCCCGGCCCGACTGCGAACCCAACAAGATATACAGGGATTCGGGCGTGGTCACGACGATGTGCGGAGGCTTGCGACGCATCCCGGCACGCTCCGACTGCGAAGTGTCCCCGCTGCGAACCACGGCGCGAATGGCCACGTCGGGCAGATTCAGGGCCGCGAGTTCTTCGCGAATGCCCTCGAGCGGCGCGACGAGATTGCGCTGAATGTCATTCGACAGGGCCTTCAGCGGCGAGACGTAGACGATGCGGGTCTCATCCGGCAGGCCTCCCTCCAGGCCCTCTTTGACCAGACCGTCGATTGCCGCGAGAAAGGCCGCAAAGGTTTTGCCGGATCCGGTGGGAGCGGCCACCAACACATCCCGCCCCTCCTGCAGCGCCGGCCACGCGCGCTCCTGCGCGGGGGTGGGCGCCTCGAAGGTCCGCGCGAACCAGGCGGCAACCGCGGGATGAAAGGAATGCAGGCCGTTCATGAATACCTCATGGTCTCAGGTCAATGAGGGGCCGTTCATGGATTTTTCCAGGGGTGGCAGGCTGTTATTATATACAGTGCACGCGGATCACTGTAAATTCTAATGATCGGTGCAACTGCAATATCTCCGCGTGAGCGCGGGGAAGCGTCACGGCCTGAGAATGGGGTATCGCGATTGACGGAGCCCGCCAAACACAATATCTTGTGTGCCATCGCGGTACCCGGCACATCTGCTGGGTTAATAGGGAATCCGGTGTGAATCCGGAGCTGCCCCGCAGCGGTAACTGGGAACGAACCTAAGCCTTGGCACTGATTCTCGGGGGATTTGTCCCTTTGGGGTTGGGAAGCGGCATGAACTAGGGATGGGCTGAATTACGGCCCGCGCCCGGAAGTCCGAAGACCTGCCGCGATCGGCACCCCGTGTGGGGTGCTGAATGGCTTTGGAGCTCTCGTGGGAGGAGCGACCGGAGTGTTTGCGTGCACGCCTTTGCCGCATCGCACCCGTTCGAGCGCCCGCCGGAGTTCCGCTTCGAACCGGAAAACATAATGAACCTGCACGCCTCCGCCTCTTCCGCTCCGCTCGCCCAATCTGCGTTCAAACTGAACGCGCCCCCTGCGGCTCGCAATCCCATGCGCGTCACCAAGCGCTCCGGGGCTCATGAACCGGTCGACGTCAACAAGATCGTGCGCGCGGTGACCCGCTGCAGCGAGGGGATACCGGACGTCGATCCCATGCGCGTCGCGCTCAAGACCATCGCGGGGCTGTTCGACGGGGCCACCACGCGCGCGCTGGATGAGCTGTCGATTCGTACGGCGTCCTCGTTCATGGTCGATGACCCGGCCTATTCCAAGCTCGCCGCGCGGCTGCTCGCCGCCTTCATCGACAAGGAAGTGCAAGGCCAGGGAATCTATTCGTTCTCGCAATCGATCCGCGCGGGCTTCGACGCCGGCTTGATCAACGAGCGGGTTCTGCACTTCGTCGAATCCCACGCCCGCAAGCTCAACGACGCCATCGATGCCGACCGCACGCGGAAGTTCGAATACTTCGGATTGCGCACCCTGTACGATCGATATTCGCTCAAGCATCCGACGCTGCGCCACGTCATCGAAACCCCTCAGTACTTTTGGATGCGCGTTGCCGTGGCGCTCAGCACCGGGGTGCGGGAAGCCATCGATCTGTACGACCTGTTCTCCTCGCTCGACTACCTGCCGAGTTCGCCGACCTTGTTCAACGCCGGCACCCAGCACGAACAATTGTCGAGTTGCTTCCTGCTCGACTCGCCGGCCGATTCGCTCGACGGCGTCTACGACAGGTACAAGGACATCGCGCTGCTGTCGAAATTCTCCGGCGGTATCGGCGTGGCCTGGCATCGGGTCCGCGCGGAAGGGTCGCTGATCCGTTCCACCAACGGCTTGTCGAACGGCATCGTGCCGTGGCTGAAGACCTTGGATTCATCGGTGGCGGCCGTCAATCAGGGCGGCAAACGCAAGGGGGCCGCCTGCGTGTACCTGGAGAGCTGGCACGCCGACATCGAAGCATTTCTCGAACTGCGCGACAACACCGGCGACGACGCGCGGCGCACGCACCACTTGAACCTCGCCAATTGGGTGCCGGATCTCTTCATGAAGCGCGTCGATGCCGGCGAGATGTGGTCGCTGTTCGACCCCAAGGACGTGCCGGAGCTGCCCGACCTGTGGGGCGATGCATTCGACGAAGCCTACGTGCAAGCCGAGGCGCGCGGCATCGCGCGCAAGCGCCTGGCCGCCCGGGAACTGTACGGGCGAATGATGCGCACCCTGGCGCAGACCGGCAACGGCTGGATGACCTTCAAGGACGCCGCCAACCGGAAATGCAATCAGACCGCGCAGCCGCAGGCCGTGGTGCACCTGTCCAACTTGTGCACCGAGATCCTCGAGGTGACGGCGGATGCGGAAACCGCGGTCTGCAATCTGGGATCCATCAACCTCGCGCAGCACGTGGCCGGCGACGCCTTGGATTTCGACAAGCTGGCGCACACCGTCGAGATCGCCGTGCGCCAATTGGACCGGGTCATCGATCTGAATTTCTATCCCATCGCGACGGCGCGATCGTCCAACCTGCGTTGGCGCCCCGTGGGACTGGGGCTGATGGGAATGCAGGACGTCTTCTTCAGGCTGCGGCTGCCGTTCGACAGCGAGCCTGCGCGCGCGCTGTCGCGGCGAATTTCCGAGGAAGTGTATTTCCACGCCCTGCGCACTTCTTGCGAGCTCGCGCGCGAGCACGGCGCGCATCCCGGCTTTTCCCAGACTCGCGCCGCCGCGGGAGAGCTGCAGTTCGACTCCTGGGGAGCGGTGCCGGAAAACACCGCGCGCTGGCGCGAATTGAAAAGCGAGATCCGCACGCATGGCCTGCGCAACAGCCTACTGATCGCGATCGCACCGACCGCGACGATCGCCTCCATTGCCGGCTGCCATGAATGCATCGAGCCGCAGCTGTCGAACCTATTCAAGCGGGAGACCCTCTCCGGAGACTTTCTGCAAATCAACGCCTATCTGATCGAGGAGCTGAAGCAATTGGGACAGTGGACGCCGGAAATACGCGACGCCATCAAGCTCGCGGACGGATCCGTGCAGCAATTGGAATCTCTGCCCATCGAGCTGCGGCAGATCTACCGAACCGTGTGGGAGCTGCCCATGAAGGCGCTGATCGAGATGGCGGCCGAGCGCGGCGCGTACGTCGACCAGAGCCAATCCCTGAACCTGTTCATGGCCAACCCCGGCATCGGCCAGCTGTCCAGCATGTACATGTTCGCGTGGAAGCAGGGGCTCAAGACCACGTACTACCTGCGATCGCGGCCGGCGACCCGCATCGCCAAGACGACGGTCGCGGAACCGGATGCCGTCGCATGCTCGCTCGAAAATCCCGAAACCTGCGAGGCCTGCCAATGACGCGCCTGCTCGATCCGGGATTCAATCTGACCATGCGCCCGATGCGCTACCCGAAGTTCTACGAGATGTACCGGGCGGCGATCAAGAACACGTGGAGCGTCGAGGAGATCGATTTTCAAATCGACCTGGGCCACATGCAGCGGCGTATGAGTCCGGCCGACCGGCATCTGATCGAGCGGCTGGTGGCGTTCTTTGCCACAGGCGACTCCATCGTCGCCAACAACCTGGTCTTGAGCCTGTACAAGCACATCAACGCGCCCGAGGCGCGGATGTATTTGTCGCGGCAGCTCTACGAAGAAGCCCTGCACGTGCAGTTCTACCTGACTCTACTCGACAACTACGTGCCGGATCAGGATCAGCGCGCCCGGGCGTTCGCCGCCATCGACAACATTCCCTCCATCCGCCGCAAGGCGCAATTCTGTCAACGCTGGACCGACTCGGTCCAGGAACTGCAGCGAATCGATTCGGTCGACGACAAGCGCCGGTTCCTGCTCAACCTGACCTGCTTTGCCAGCTGCATCGAGGGGCTGTTCTTCTTCGGCGCATTCGCCTACATCTATTTCCTGCGCTCGCGCGGCCTGCTGCCCGGTCTGGCCTCGGGCACCAACTGGGTGTTCCGCGACGAGAGCGCGCACATGGCGTTCGCCTACGAAGTGCTGCGCACCGTGCGCAGCGAGGAACCCGAGCTGTTCGATTCGCGCTGGGCGGCCGAGGTGCGCACCATGATCGAGGAAGCGGTGGAGTGCGAAGCCTCATTCGCGGACGACGTGCTCTCCCAGGGCGTCGCCGGATTGACCCGCATCGAGATGCGCCAGTACCTGCAATATGTGGCCGACCAGCGATTGACTATGCTGGGGCTGCCGCCCATGTACGGCGACCGCAATCCCTTCGCTTTCATGGAGCTGCAGGACGTCCAGGAGCTCGCAAATTTCTTCGAGCGCAAGGTCTCCGCCTACCAGGTGGCCGTGCAGGGGGAGGTCGCATTCGACCACGCGTTCTGACTCACGCGCCCTCCCTTGCGCTCGCAATCGTCATCTGCGCCGCCGGTAACGGCGCTGTGACCTTTTGAGACCGTGCCTGTACCCACGCGAGCAGGGCCACAGCGGCGAGTACGATCGGCAGGCCCACCAGCGTATTCATTGAGAACGATTCGTTCCCCAACCACCAACCCACGAGGAGCGCCACGGGCGGATTGACGTAGGCGTAGGTGGACGCCAGGGTGGATGAGACGCGCTCCACGACGAAACGATAGGCCGAGAATGCCACTACCGAGCCGAAGAGGACGAGATACACCCAAGCCCACCACACTCTCGGCGAAGTCGGTATCTCCCAACGCTCGCCCAGGATGATACTCACCCCGAGGGCCATCACGCCGGCAGCCAGCATCTCCGCACCGAATCCGGTCGGACCATGAGGAATATCGACGCGGCGCGACAACACCGTGCCGAGCGACCAACACGTCGTGCCCAGCAAGATCACCAGCGTGCCGACGAGGCTTCCCTGCAGATCCCGCCCCATCAACATGACGGCGGCCCCGATCCCGCCTAGGACGATGGCGCCCCACTCCATGCGGCGCGGCCATTCGCCGAATAGACCGGACCACAATGCCGTGGCCAGCGGCATGACGCTGATGAGTGCCACGGTCGCGCCGGAACTCACCCAGTGTTCCGCCACCGCGACGCCACCGTTCCCTACCACGAGCAGCAGGAATCCTATGAGCGCCGCCCCTCGCCACTGTCTCGCCAGGGGCATCGGCTGCCCGCGAATCGCCTGCCAGCCGAGCAATAGTGCGCCGGCGACCACGAAGCGCGTTCCAACTAGAAAGAACGGCGCGGCGCCCTCGATTCCCACCTTGATCGCGAAGTACGTCGTCCCCCAAATGGTATAGACCGCCAGCAAGCTAGCCGCGATGAGCCAGCCCGGCGGTTTGGGCGAGTTTGGCGATTGCGTGCTCGGTGACACCGTACAAGCCTCCGTGGATTTCAGGTCGTTGGTGCAAAGCCATGATAGCGCCACGGTCGCTGCTCGCCTTTGCATGAATAAAGCTAATGCGGCATCATTGATTTATAAATGAATGTCCATGCCTACAGGAGTCTTCACAATGGATGCACTAGATCTTAAAATCCTTGCATCTCTAGATACCGACGCACGCCGCCCTTATGCCGACGTTGCGCGCGAATTTGGGATCTCACAACCGACGGTTGCCGATCGGATCCGCCGGCTGGAGAACCGCGGCATCCTGCGAGGCACGATGTTATGCGTCGATCACGCCCGTCTCGGGTTCAACGTCAGCGCCTTCGTCCGCCTGCGGGCGCCGGCATCGAAGAAGCGCAGCCTCGCAGAAGTGGCGCGCGCCATGCCCCAGATCGTCGAGATGCATAGCGTCACGGGTGATGATTGCATGATTGCGCGCGTCGTCGCCCGTTCGGTCGAGGAGCTGGCAGACATACTGCAGCGCTTGTCCCCGTTCGGCGAATCGAGCACTTCGGTGGTGCTCGAGACGGTCATTCCGCTGCGCAATCCGATTCCGGTGCAGCAATCGGCTCCGCCGAAGGTGGAACCAAATTCGCGCCACGCTCGGCGCTGACGGCTTCAAAGACGAAGCCGACGCCCGACAAGTCGCCGGCTTCTACCAGCTGCGGAGCCTCATGTGGCAAATCATTGACATATTTCATGATCTGTATATGATTTGCCACATGCCCCGAACTTATCGACAACGTATCGATTGCCTCCTGAAAACCAACGGATTCCTGGACCGCAGGTCCGTCGCCGATGCCGGAATTCATACGCAATACCTCACCCGGCTGGTGGCCGAAGGCGTCCTCGAACGCATTGGGCCCGGCCGGTATCGGTCTCCCAACGCTGAGGTCACTGAGCACCATGGCCTGGTGCTGGCCTCAGTGGCGGCGCCGCATGGCGTAGTGTGTCTTCTTTCCGCCTTGAGCTTTCACGGCATCGGCGCCCAAGTGCCCGCCGAGGTATGGGTCGCGATTGAGCGTGGCAGCACCGCGCCCAAGCTGCTCAGTCCGTCGCTCCGGGTCGTGCGCTATTCCGGAAAGGCCTTTTCGGAGGGGATCGAAGTCCACCGGATCGAGCGCCAGACGGTGCGTGTCTACAGCGTGGCGAAGACCCTGGCCGATCTTTTCAAGGCGCGAAACCATATTGGAGTCGAAGTCGCCGTCGAGGCGCTGCGGGAAGCGTGGCGTGATCGTCGCTTCAAGATGTCTGAGCTCGACCTAACGGCCAAGGTTTGTCGAGTGGAGCGCGTTATTCGTCCCTACGTCGAGAGCGTTGTGGCATGAGCACGGGACTGGCGGTCTCAGTCCAGGTACGCCTCGTGCGACATGCGCACGAGTTGAAGATCGATCCGAACCTCGTACTCGCGCGCTACGCTGCTGAGCGATTGCTCTATCGGTTGTCTCGCTCGCGGTACGCAGATCGATTCGTGCTCAAGGGAGCCCTGATGCTGCTCGTCTGGCTCGGCGAAGCGATACGCCCGACCCGCGACGCGGATCTTCTGGGCTTCGGCGACATCAATGCGGAAACGCTGCGTGCCATCTTCACGGAAATCTGTGTTATGGAAGTCGAACCCGATGGATTGGAATTCGATGAGTCCTCTCTTCGGGTAGCTCCAATTCGAGTCGAAGACGTTTACGGCGGCCAGCGCGCCACTCTGGTTGCACGTCTGGGTGCTGCACGGCTCAAGGTCCAGGTGGACGTCGGAATTGGTGATGCCGTCTTTCCCGATCCGGCGTGGATCGAATATCCAAGTCTCCTGGATCTACCAAAGCCGCGTCTGCGCGCCTACCGACCCGAGACCGCAATTGCTGAGAAACTGCACGCGATGGTGGAACTCGGCTCCAAGAACAGTCGCATGCGCGACTTCTTTGATATCCAGGCCCTTGCTGCGGCGGCATTCTTCGAAGGGTCCGTGCTCAGTCGGGCAATTGCGGAGACTTTCGCGCGGCGCAGGACCACAGTTCCAAGCGATACGCCCCTGCCTCTGACGCGCGAGTTCGCGGATACGGAAGGCAAGGCTGCACAGTGGGCCGGATTTGTTCGGCGTCTACCAGGCACAACCGCTTCCACTGACTTTGCGACCGTGATAGCCGCCGCTGCCACATTCGCCGGTCCCGTTCTGATCGCGACGGGAAGGACGGAGCCATTCGCCAAGAACTGGACGCCCGGTGGTCCGTGGCGATGAAAGACGGCCGACGAATTCGCGGCATTGCGCCCCCGGCCTGGCGCCGCGTACCAGATGCCGGCATCGGTCGATGAGTAGCGAACTCGGAGCGGCCCCCGCTCCGAGTTCCATCGTCCATCCAGGCAAGAGCTACTCCACTGAGCCCGCCACGCCGCTATTTCCCATCGAGCATCTTCTTTAGATTGTCCAAGCCGCCCTGATAAACCCCGCTGATGGTGTCGACCGCGGTCTTGTCGTTCTCGTTGTCGGCGGGATTGGCGCCGGTATTCTTGCGTTTGAAGTGGCCGCTCCAGATGACCGTGGACGCATTCTCGCCGGCGGACTTCACGACCAACCTCGACCGGTAGTCGCTCACCGGAATCACTCCATCGATTATCGCGTAGGAGAAGGAGCGGCCGGCCGGATTGAATCGGAGCAGCTTCTCCTTGATCGTCCCACCTCCTTTCAGCGTCAGTAAGCGCACGGCTCCGACCGTGTTGTTCGTGCCTTCGACGATCTGGTCTTTCTCCAAGGCTGGATGCCAGGTGTTGAGCGCATCGAAGTCCTTCACCGCATTCCAGACTTTGTCCGCCGGCGCGTTTATCGTAATGGTCTTGGTCACATGAAGCAGCGGCGCGCCGGCGTTCGCTTGCGCCCCCGCGGTCGCGGCCCAACCGATGCCGCAGGCCAGTATGGACAGTGAACCGATGATTGCAGATTTGATTTTCATTCCTCGAACCCTCCTGATTGATTATCTCGAACCATTCGCGTAATCGGACGCCCGGAGCCAGCGCGCCGCCAGCGGCGGAATCAGCAAGAGGCTGACGAGCGTAGAAGACACCAAACCACCCAAAATCACCACGGCCATCGGGCCTTCGATTTCGTGCCCGGGTTGATGCAGCTGTAGGGCGACCGGAAGCAGTGCGAGGCCGGTGAGCAGCGCGGTGAGCAGCACCGGGGTAAGCCGCTCCTCCGCACCGCGGGAGGCCGTGCCCAAGTTCCACGGCTGATGCTCCTGCCGCACCAGGTGATCGAAGTGAGACACGAGCAGAATGGTGTTGCGTGCAGCCATGCCGAATAGAGCGACGAAGCCCACCATTGCACCCAGGGTCAAAGTGCCGCCGGTCACGGCGACCGCCGCCACCCCGCCGATCAGCGTACTCGGCAGCGAGAGCAGCACCAGCAGCACTTGCCGGGAGTGTCCGAAGGCGAGTGCCAGCAGCAGCACGATGAGCACGAACGCGGCGGCCGAGTGCAGCAGCAATTCATCCCTGGCCGCGGCCTGCGTCTCGGCCACTCCGCCGTAGAGCAGAAACACCCCCGGCGGGAGTGTCACCTGCGCGGCGATCGCCTTGCGCGCGGCCGCGGCGTAGCCGGCCTGGTCGGCGCCCTTGGGCGTCGCCACGACGATCTGGCGGCGCAAGCCGTCCTGATGATCGATGAGGCTGCGCGCCGACACCAGGCTGACCTTCGCCACCGCGGACAGCGGCGTCAGCGCGCCATCCCGGCCGCGCAGCAACAGCGCATCCACCGCACGCGGATCGGCGTCGACGCCGGCGATTCGCACCACCACCGGCACGCTGCGATCCGCCTGGTTGAGTTCGGCCGCCGCACTGCCGTGATAAGCCGCATTGAGGGTCTGCAGCACATCCGCCGCCTGCAGACCGTGGATGGCGAGCTGTGCCGGCAGCAACTCCACGTGCAGCTCCGCCTGGCGCGGCGGCACGGTCAAGCGAACGTTGCCGCTGTCGGGCAGACGCTGCAGCACTTCGACGATTCGGGCCCCGGCCAAATCGTCCGCGTCCAAATCGGAGCCGATCACGCTGATGGTGAACGGCGCGGATTCGCCGGAGAGGGTTTCGCCGATGCGCTCGGCCAGCACCGAATAAATCTCCACCAGCTGATTCGGAAAATCGTCGAAGACGTCGCGGATGGCGGCATCGATCTCGGCGGCGGTGTGGCCTTGCCGCGGATCGATCTGAACCTCGAATTCGCTCTTGTTCGGAGCATCCGGATCCTGTCCGTTCTCGGCGCGGCCGATCTGCTCCGCGACGCTCTTGACGCCCGGTATGCCGATGAGTCCCTTGGAGATGCGCTCGCCGACGCGGGCGGTCTCGGTAAGCGATATTCCCGGGCGCAGCGATGCGTGCGCAATCAGGTAGTTCTCCCGAAAATCCGGCAGCAGGCGCGCACCCAGCAGCGGCAGAAAAATCATCCCTGCGAGACCGCTCACGAGGACGATCGCGTTCAACGCGCGCGGCCGGCCATTGAGCCAGTCAATGGCGGTCTGCTGTCCGCGTTTCAGCGACCGCAGAAAGGATGCTTCGGACTTGGGGGCGTGCCGCGCCATCACCAGTACGCACAGCGCCGGCGTTGCGCTCATGGCGACCAGCAGAGACAGCCCCACTGCGAGCAGGAAGGAAATCGACAAGGGACGAAAGAATGCACCCTGGAGCCCGGACATGGTCAGTATGGGCAGGAAGGCCACAGCCACCGCGGCCGTCGCGTAGAACACCGGCCGGCGAACCTCCAGCGACGCGCCGATGAACAATTCCCCGATGTCCGCGTCCCCGGCGGCGCCGCGGCGCCGGCGAAGTATGTTCTCGACGTCGATGACGGCATCATCGACCACCACTCCGAGCGCGACCACGAGTCCGCCGAGCGTCATGGTGTTGAGACTGAACCCCGACGCTTCGAGTATCCACACGGTGGTGAGCAATGCGAGCGGAATCGCGCTGAAGGAAACCAACGCACCGCGCCAGTCGCGCAAGGTGATCAGCAACAGCGCGACCACGAGGACAGTGCCGATGAGAAGCGAATTTCGCAACTTCTCGATCGCGCTTTCGATAAAACTCGCAGGCCGCAGCAGCGCCGGATGATATTGCACTCCCTGTTTGGCCAGGGCCGGCGCCAGCGCATCGAGCCGCGCCTCGAGAGCCCGAGTGACCTCGAGCGTGTTGGCGCCGAATTGGGTCGAGGTTTCGATGAGAATCCCGGGCTTGCCGGCGATCAGCGCGTCGCCGAATCGCGGCTCGGATCCTTCGCGCAAGTCGGCGACGTCCTTGAGGCGCACCGGCAAGCCGCCGCGGGTACCCACCACCGCCTGCCCTAGGGCATCGAGAGTGGCACCGGGAGCCTCTGCCTGGATCACGATGCGCTGCGTGGGCGTCTCCAGATAGCCCCCGCCGATCAAGGCCGTCGCGCGCTTGGCTGCGTCCAGGACATCATCGAGACTCAGATCCGCCGCGGCCAGCTTCGCCGCATCGACCTCGATCTGCCGCTCGCGCACCGCACCGCCGAAAACTTGCGCCTGCGCCACACCGGGCACGGCGAGAATTTGCGGCTTGACCGTCCATTGCACCACATCGCGCAACTCCACCGGGGAGAGCCGGTCGCTGGTGTATCCGAAATGCACCAAGTATTCCATCGAGGAACTCAAGGGCGACAACAGCGGAGCACCCACCCCCGGAGGAAGCAAGCCGGCGAATTCCGCCAAGCGCTCAGTGACCACTTGACGCTGGCGATAAGGATCGCCGCCGCGATCGAACACGACCTGGATTGCCGAGAGACCCTGGCTCGATGTCGAGCGAACGGTCTTGACGTTTTCGGCTCCGGCCAGCAATCCCTCCAGCGGGCGCGTGACCAAGGCCTCCACCTGGGTCGCGTCGAGACCCGGCGCCTCGGTCTGCACCAGCACATGCGGCGGAGCGAAATCAGGAAACACGTCGAATCGTGCCGCAAGCAGCGCGGCCAAACCGAGCGCGGCGATCAGACAGGCGAGCGCGGTGACAATGCGTGGATTGCGCAGGGAGGCGCGAACGATGGCAGCGAGCATTGCGTTGCACCCTAGTCTGCGTCGTCGTCTTCAGGCTGCTGGGTCCCCACCCCCTGCAGCGACCACAGCACGCCCGCTCCGCGCACCACGATGTTGTCGTCGTCATCGACGCCTTCCACCAGCCATCCGTCTCCGTAGGGAAGCACGAGATTCACCCTGACCACCGCGTAGCGCACCTTTTCCGCGTCCGTCTTCTTCGCCAATTGCTTGTAGACATAGGCCCCGGTTTCGTCGAAGAGCAGCGACTCCCGCGGCAGCAGCAAGCCCTTGCGATCGCCCGTCAGCAGCGCGAGTTGCAGTCGCGCCCCTACATCTAAGCCCGCGGGCGCGCTCGGCACCTCGATCAACAAAGCCGCGCTCTGCAGTTCCGAGGTCTCCCGCAGCGGTCCGAGTACTCGGCCCGGAACTTGAATCCCGTCCACGTCCAACACGGCTTTGCGAAGGCCGGTGCCGAAGCTGTGCCGGCCCGGCAGGTCGGCGCGCACCAGCAGGCTGCGCCCGCTCGTGGATGCGTCGACGACCTTCTGACGCTCGGCGGGCGGCAGTGCCGCGACGGGACCCCAGTGCAAGCTGAAGCGCGCCGCCGCCAATTGCGCCTGGGCCCGCGCTCTCGCCTGTTCCGATTGCGCCGCCTCGATCATCTTCAGCGACGCCGCGGCGCCGCCCGCGTGCAGCGCGCGCAATCGCTCGAGTTCCGCCGATGCGGCCTGTTCCGCGGCGGCCGCGACGGTCGATTCACCCATGTCGGAGATCAAAGCGGTCGGATCCAGCACCCGGCCCAGCGCCTCGATGCGCTCCGGCGCCTTCGCCGCGATGGGGTGCGCGACCACGATGCCGACCGCGCGCTGCTGCTCGGCGTTCAGCCCGGACTGCGCGTCATCGTCGCCCGCCGCGATGACCGTTATACCGAGCAGCGCGCAGCAAACGAACGCCGGATACCGGGCCCATGGTTTCACGAACCCGCTCCGGAGGCGATCAGGGACATGGATTTCGCTAAGCCAAGCTCGGGACCGGACAGGGGCATGTGAAGCACGTCTTCCAAATTGTTGCGCGATTCCTGTAATCGGGCGCGCGCCTCGAGCATCTCGAGCTCGGCCCGCATGACGAGAATTGCCGCGCCCAATGATTCCTCCGCATCGACCGCACCGAGCTTCAATCCCAGATCGGCCGACCCCTGTTGGCGCCGGGCTGCCTCCAGCCGGCGTTCCGCCGCATTGGCGCTCGCCCGGGCGATCTGCTCGGCTCGCTCCGCCGCCGCGATGTCGCCGTAAATGTCGGCTTGCAGCGCGAGCAGGCGCTGCCCGGCCAGCTCGCGGCCGGCACGCGCCTCGGCGATCTCGCCTTTGTTGCCGTTGACGGGCAACGTGAAGCCCACATCGAAGGGAAACTTGGCAACGCCATGATCCCAGTAATAGCCCGGCGAGAGAACGAACTCCGGATATTGCCTTGCGATCGACAGCTTGAGCTTCGCCTCCGCGGCCGCGTACTCACCAATTGCGACGCCGAGATCGGCGCGCGACAGGAGCGCCTGCTCGCGCGCCTCGCGGCGAGTGTCATCGTTGACCGGCGGCGGCGCTCCCCAGTCCGTCCACGCGAGCACCACACCGTCCAGCGCCTGCGGCGGCAGGCCCAGCGCGTTCGCGGCGGTGGATTGTGCAGCATCGATTCTCTGGCGCAGTTCCGCTTGGTTTTGCTCGATCTGGATCCCCGCCTGCTCGGCTGACACGAGTTCCGCGGGCGCATCCTCTCCGGCCGTCACTCTTTGGTGCTCGAGTTCGAGCAGGCGATCCTGCGCCGCCGCCAGCCGTCCGAGCAGCATCAAGCGCCGACGTCCGCTTTCCCATTCGGACAGCGCCGCCGCCAATGCGCTGCGCACGGCCCAAGCCCGATCCATCAGCTGCAGGCGTGCATTGCCCGTGTCGAGACGCGCTATGTCGATCTCCAGGCGGCGGCGCTCGGGGGAGCGCAAGGGCCAATCCAAGGCCACGCCGTACAGCCAGGGATGGCCATCGTGCCGCGCGTACTCCGATTGCAGAGTCAGATCGGGATTGGGTGCTTGCGCCGCAGAGACTTCGTGCGATTGCACGGCCGCGACCTGCGCCCGAGCCACCGCGAGTTGCGGATTTTGAGTCAATGCGACCGCGAGCAACTGAGCGCGGTCCCATTCGCGCGGCGGCCACGCCGCAGCCGCTTCCGGCATCAGCGGGGCCAGCCGGTCCCGCAATTGCCCATCGTCGAGGCGGCGCGCCGCGAATTCATCTGCGCTGCGCCCGGAATCGAGCGGCGCCGCATGATAGTGAACGCAGCCGGCGAAGGTTGCTGCGAGGAAAAGCCATGCCGCGCCACCCCACTTGCGTGCAGAATCTCCCACTTTCCCGGCGGCGTGATTCACTGGCGATTCTCTTTTTTGCGATAATACCCGTCCAAGGGTGCATATAGAACCGCGGGTGGAGAAAATGGAAAGGTGGATCAAAACCTGGGCCGCCGTCGCGATTGGATTGGGCGCGATCGGATCATGCCGGACATTGCATGCTCAACCCGCATCGGCCGGCGCCGCGCAGGGCGGCGGAATCTGGAAGGCCGCGGTGCCGCCGAAACCGATGAAAGGCGAGTTCGACAGTCTCGATCCGCTCGGAGTCTCGGCAGGAGCAAGGATCAAGGCGGACTGCTCGCTCAATTGGATCGACCCGGACGACGGCAAACTGTATTGTTTTTCAAGCGGCACCTCGCTGGAATACTTCCTCGATAAGCCGCAATTCAATCTCGAGCGCGCGCGGGCCGCTTGGCGGAAAATGATTGCCGGACGGATATAGAAAATCGGCGACGCAAGCGTTGCGTCGCCGATTCGAATTGCCGAAATGTCAACGCGTCCCGCCTCAAGGATCAGAAGAAAACAATACCTCCGAGTGCGTAGTCTTTTTCCGTCGCCTCGTTCCCACCCCAGGCGGTCGACTTGGTATCGATGTATTCGCCGACCAAGGTCACGCTCTTGGTCAGGCTGTAGTACAACCCCACGACACCCGACTCGTTGCGCTTGAGCAGCAATGGATCTGCATTGATCTGACCCGGCTGCTCATCGTCGGCACGCTTGAGATCCGAAAGGCCGTAGCTGAGACCGACTTTCAGCTTGTCGAATTTATAGGTCGCCTGAACGTAGCCACCGTCGGACTTGCGCGTGTCGCCGGAGGCGGAGGTCGCCAAAACGTACAGGCCCGTCGTGCCGACACCCTTGCCGGTATAGCCGTACAACACTCCCTCGAAGCCGGCTACATCGACCTTCACGCCGGCATCGACCTCGGTGCCGCGGAAACTGGTTGCAATACCCGCCGCATTATCCCCCGCGACGTCGGCGGAATTCACCTTCAATTCCTGTGTAACCACATCGACCCAGACCTTGCCGGTCACGGCATCCGACTTCGGGTCGCCCCACGCGAAGCTCGCGCCCGCCTGAAACTGCGGCGAATTATGCGAGGTATAGTCCCCCGAATCCAGAGGCTGGAAAATGCCGGCCGATGCGCTGAACCCGTTGAAGTTCGCCGTGGTGTAGGTGATCTGCGGTTCCCAGTCGGTATAAATGTAACCGATGCCGATGCGGCCGAGGCTGGTATTGCTCGGCGCGGGATTGCCCAATGCCGTACCGACGCCGAGTAGCGTCATGTCGTCGAGGATCGCATCCTTGCCGAAGAGGCCGATGTCGCGGCCCATCTTTACCGTGCCCCAACTGGCGTCGCCAAAGGTGAAATACACTTGGCGGGCATCGATCCCGGGGGACTGCAGTGCAGAAGGATTACCGCTGCCGTTGACGGAGCCGCCGCCGAGATCGCTGTTGATGCCGGGATAGAATCCGATGGTCACGTCAATGTCGAAGTCGGCTTGCCGCGACGTGGCGCTGAACACCAGAGCCGCGGGCAGCAATCCGTTGCGGACCGATGTCGAACTGTCGCCGGTGCAAGCCAGGCCGCCCGTCACGGTGGAGGTCGAAGTGGGAGTCTCGCAACTCGAGCCCACATAGAACGCATTCACGTTGCCGGAAAAATCGATCTTCCAATCGCCTGCGGTCACGTCGATGCCCGCAACCGCTCTGCTCATCGGAATCATCGATATCGCTGCGCTGGCTGCAATCAAAAGCCTAGTACGCGTATTCATGAAGTCCCCCCTCCGTTTCGAGTTCTTTGTCGTGACAACGCCGAGGCACTCGGGTGAAGCCTGAGTGGACTGTCTGCAAGAGGCGTACCAAAGACGCAACGAAGAGCGATTCTCGGGGCCGCGGAACCATCGGCTTCGCGCCAACAGGCCTCGGCAGGCCGGCGTCTCGAAGGTTGCGCTCTCAACTGTGGTTTTAGAGCAAATCTCGACTGCAGTGAGCCGCGGATGGCGGCACAGCAGTGTCACGCCGAAGGATCAAAAGTGTCGCACTCTGTGTTGGATTAGATACAGGCGGCGACGCTCGCCGGCGGCGGACCGGCACGCTTGAAATTTTGACCCGCCGAACGCCGCTGCTACATTTTTGAAGCACAAACTGTGGCGGATCAGAAACACCGCGAATAGCGGGCCCCCGGCCGCGTGAGGTCCGGCATCGCAAGTAATTGATCGGTCAATGTAATGTGCGGCTGAGATCGGCTGGCACGCTTGCTGCTTGTCGATTCACCAATTGCTCTCGGAAATGTCGTGTATGAGGAGCTCAAATCAATGAAGACGAGAGCGGCTGTTGCCTGGGAAGCCGATAAACCGCTGAAAATTGAAGAGGTCGATCTCGACGGCCCGAAAGCCGGCGAGGTGTTGGTGCGCATCGTCGCGACGGGTGTGTGCCATACCGATGCCTTCACCTTGTCGGGCGCCGATCCTGAAGGGTTATTCCCGGTGATTTTAGGTCACGAGGGCGGCGGCATCGTGCAGGAGGTCGGCACCGGCGTGACCAGCGTCAAAGCCGGCGACCACGTAATTCCGCTGTACACGCCGGAGTGCGGGACCTGCGAGTTCTGCAAGTCCGGCAAGACCAACCTGTGCCAGAGAATCCGCATTACGCAGGGCAAGGGTGTGATGCCGGACGGGACCTCGAGATTTTCCTTCAAGGGCAAACCCGTTCTGCACTACATGGGCACCAGCACCTTTTCGGAATACACGGTGCTGCCGGAGATCTCGCTGGCCAAGATCAACCTCAAGGCACCGCTCGACAAGGTGTGCCTGCTCGGATGCGGCATCACCACCGGCATCGGGGCGGTGCTCAATACGGCGAAGGTGACTCCGGGCTCGACCGTCGCGGTGTTCGGCCTGGGCGGCATCGGCTTGTCGGTCGTGCAGGGCGCGGTGATGGCCAAGGCCTCGCGCATCATCGCCATCGATCTCAACCCGAGCAAGTGGACCATGGCCAAGGCGCTCGGCGCGACCGACTACGTCAATCCGAAAGACTACGACAAGCCTGTTCAGCAGGTCATCGTCGATATGACCAGCGGCGGCGTCGACTACTCGTTCGAGTGCATCGGCAATGTCCACGTCATGCGCTCGGCGCTGGAGTGTTGTCACAAGGGATGGGGCGAATCGGTTATCATCGGTGTTGCGGGCGCGGGCCAGGAAATATCGACTCGCCCGTTCCAGTTGGTAACCGGTCGCGTCTGGCGCGGCTCGGCATTCGGCGGCGTCAAAGGCCGTTCGCAATTGCCGGGCTACGTGGATCGCTACCTCGATGGCGAGATCAAGATCGACGAAATGATCAGCGAAGTGCTGCCTTTGGACAAGATCAACGATGCCTTCGAGTTGATGCATGCAGGTAAGGTCATTCGATCCGTGATCAAGTATTAGCGAATTGCCGTGGCAACGGCTGTATATGAAAACTAGTGGGAGGAGGAATCATGGCAGTTTCAATTCATCCGTCGGTCGACAACGGCGTCAAGCAGGGATCGAAGGATTTCGCGGGGGGAACCTTGACGTGCAAATGCACGGATAGGCCGGTCAAGGTGTCGGTCGGCGCGCAGGTTGCGCACAACCACGTCTGCGGCTGCACGCTGTGCTGGAGACCCAAGGGCGTGCTGTTCTCGATGATCGCGGTCGTCGGCAAGGACAAGGTGAAGGTCACGCAGAACGGCGACAAGTTGGGCATCGTCGATCCGAGCAAGACCATCCAGCGCCATGCCTGCAAGGTGTGCGGCACACATATGTTCGGCCGCATCGAGAATGGCAAGCATGCATTCTTCGGCCTGGATTTCGTTCATCCCGAACTGTCGACCGAGTCGGGTTGGGCGGCGCCGGGATTCGCGGCCTTCGTCTCCTCGATCATCGAGGCGGGTGCGAATCCGGCGAACATGGGCGCCGTGCGCAGCCGGCTCAAGGAGCTCGGTCTCGAGCCTTATGACTGCCTGAGTCCGCCGTTGATGGATGCGCTGGCGACCCACGCCGCCAAGCAGTCGGGAGTTCTAAAAGGCTGATTCCAAAGGAAAGCCAAGCACCGTCGCGGCGCCGCCCGACCGGGCGGCGTCGCGCTCGAGATGGGGTCATTGCTCGAGCACGATGTTGTGCTTGTGAATCTTGCGGTACAGAGTGTTGCGGCTGATTCCGAGCGCCTGCGCGGTGCGGCTGATATTCCAGTGCATTCTCTCGAGTTCCCGCAGCAGCGCCGCGCACTCGGCGTCGCGCAGCGCGGCGGACGGTGGATTCGCCGCCGCGGGCGGATCGCCGCCCCCATCGACGCTCGGCGGGGCGATTGCCCGAGTTTCGGTGTGCAGAATTTCCTGTGGAAGGTTCGACAGCCGAATGGTTCCGTCGCGGCACAGCGCGGATGCGGTCCGCAAAGCGTTCCGCAGCTGGCGGATGTTGCCGGGCCAAGAGTAGTCGAGCAGCCTGTGGAACGCGTCTTCGGCGATCTCGATCGAGTCCTGGTCGGAATTCTCTTCCTGCAGCAGCGTGCGGATCAAGTCCGCCTTGTCGGCGCGATCGCGCAGTAGCGGCAGATGCAGCGTGATGCCGTTCAAGCGGTAGTAAAGATCCTCGCGAAATTCACCGTCCTGAATCATCTGGCGGATATCGCGATGCGTGGCGCTGATCACGTGCAAGGTGACCGGAATGGCTTGATCGCTGCCGAGCGGGACGATTTCGCGCTCCTCGATCACGCGCAGCAAGCGGGTCTGCAGCATCAACGGCATGTCGCCGATTTCATCGAGGAACAAGGTGCCGCCGTTGGATTGAAGAATCTTTCCGACCCGGCCCTCCTTCACCGCGCCCGTGAATGCTCCGCGCGTGTAGCCGAACAGCTCGCTCTCGATCAGGCTTTCCGGTATGGCGGCGCAATTGACGGTGACGAACGGCTTGTCGTACCACAGCCCGCTGTGATGCAAGGCCTTGGCGAAGGCTTCCTTGCCGGTCCCGGTCGCCCCCTGCAGGAGAATCGGAACCTGCTTCGCGAACAGCTGCCTGCCGAAGGTGAGGTTCTTGCGCATTTGCGGGTCTTCGCCGACGTGGTGCTGTCCCCGCGCCTGCTGCGCCCCGTCGGCCGCACTCGGGGCCGCCAGCTCCAGGGTGCGCGACGCCGGCCGAAGCGGCGCCCGCGCGATGGCGAAAAACCGCCGGCCATGCGCCAAGTCCCGCACCGGCCATATCGTGCTGGGCTCGAATCGCGCGCGCCGCTCGAGCGTCGCGAAGTCGAACTGGAAGAATCTCTCGATCGGCTCGCCGACCAGCGAATTGCGCGTCGAGCAGCCCAGCTGCAGCAGCGCGCTTTCATTGACCGCCAGTACGTTGCCGGCGCCGTCGATCGCGATCAGCGCTTCATGCAACAGGCCGACGAATTCAGGGCGGCTGTGGAATCGCAAGATCCAGGATTGGCTGAACTCGTTCAGGAAGTTCCAGCGCGATATCAGATGCGCCGACATGTTGACCAGCGCCATCGTATGACGCTGGATCAACCGGCTGTCGCTCGAATTTGCGGTCGAGGCATCGAGCACCGCGATGATGGAGCCGTGCGGATCCAGGATCGGCGCGCCCGAACATGAGAGGGACAGATTGTATCCGCGGAAATGCTCCTCGCGGTGCACGGTCACGGGGCAGCCTTCCGCCAAGCAGGTGCCGATGCCGTTGGTCCCCTCGTGCCGCTCGTCCCATAGCGCGCCGAGCGATAAGCCGGCCTTGCGGAATTCGGGCTGCAACGTCGGATCGGTGATGGTCGTCAGCACCACGCCTTGAGTATCGGACAGGATGACCGCGAATCCGGAACCCGCGATCTGCTCGTAAAGACTCTCCATCTCCGCGCGCGCAACCGGGAGCAGTTCTCCCATGCGCTGCTGCAGCTCCTTGAGGGATTGGGAACTGAGCACGGTGCTTTGCCGGGGTGAGGAGGGTTCGATGCGGTACTCGCGCAGACATCGATACCAGGAGCGGGTGACATGTGGTTCGATTCCGGCGGGTTGAAGCCCGTTCTGGACGACGTGAAGAATGCGCGACGCGTGGCTCGTGGCGAGGTTCATATTCGTCATGGCGTCCTCTTCGTTGTAGCTTTTCCATGCTCAAACGACCTTGCCGCCAAATGCGCAAAGCCGCAAAGGCCGCACCCCCGAGTAGGGTCGGCCGCCCCCCTCATCAAAGGGTGACCCCTTTGTCCCCATCGTGCAATCTGCAGTGCAGCATTAGTCGTTTTCGGGCGGCGCCCCGAACTTGTAGGCCGGATCGCCGCTGTATTTGGAGCGCACGAAAGCCAGGATTTTCCACAAATCGTCGGCATTCTTGATGATGGCGCCGAAAGGCGGCATGGGACCGACGACGTTCTCCCGGCCAATGCGGGTATAGCCCTGCTTCTGCAGTTCGTCGGACCCCAAAGTGACCAGCCGAAACAGGGTATCGTCATCTCCGCCGTAGACCCAGATGTCGTTGGTCAGCGGCGGGCACATTCCACCCCCGCCCCCGCCCCCATGGCAGCCGCTGCAGGAATAGCTGAGCAGGAACTTCCCGCCCTCGGCGACGACATCGGCCTGCGTGTCCTTGTAGGGGTTCACGAGCTTGCCCTTGGGCGTGTTCTTGACCAGATCCGCCGGCAGGATTTTCGTGTAGTCGACCGGCGCCTGCACATCCGCCCATGCCCTCCCTAGGGCGCAGAGCGCCGTCACACCGGCGAATACCGTAATCATGGCCACAACCAGAACGCCTCTTCTCACTTCCTGTCTCCTCTTAGCCCGACTTCGCTGCGCCGCTGTGCGCGGCCTGCTCCAAAATCTTGACGACGGCATCGCTGTTGTTGGCCTGAGCGATGCTGAGGGCGGTTCGGCCGTCCTCGCTGCGCGCACTCACGTCGGCGCCCGACTGCAGCAGCAGCTCCACGATGCCGGTGCGATTGCCGCCGGCCGCGATCATCAGCGCGGTGACGCCTCCGGGATTCGCGGCGTTCACCTTGGCACCATGCTGAATCAGCGATCCGGCAAGTTCGCGCGAGCCGGAAATCGATGCCAACATCAGCGGCGTGTACCCGCCCTGCGCGACCGGCGCGTTGACGTCGGCGCCGGCGTCGAGCAGCACCCGCGCCGCCTTGAGCTTTGCGTTCTGCGCGGCAATGGCCAGCGGCGTCAATCCCTCGTTATCCGCCGCAGTAAGCTTGGCCCCATGCGCCAGCAGCATGGCGGCCAAGTCCGCTTGGTCGCCCCACACAGCGTACATGAGCGGGGTCCAGCCGCTGCGATCGGATTGATTCGGATCCGCCTTGTGCTCGACCAGGTATGCGGCCACCGTCGCGAATCCGAAGCGCGCAGCGTTGACCAAGGGCGGATAGCCCTCCCTGTCCACCGTGTCCAGCCGCGCTCCGTGGCCCGTCAGATAGCGCACTCGATCGAGGTCGTCGGCCACGATGGCGTTGTTCAATTCCTCGTTCGGATCCGCCCCTTCGGCAAGCCATTTCTTGAGCTCCGCCATGCGGATGCGGCGCGCCTTTTCGTCGACGGCCGCCGCCTGCACGTCGGGCTTCGCGGGCTGGTAAGGTCCATGCGCGGGCAGATCGCCTGAAATCAAGCACTCGTCGCACTTGACCAGCGGCACGCCGAAGTCGCTCAAGATTTGATGTATATCGTTCTTGTGCTGATCGAGCGCCTGCTCGATGGCCGCCTTGACGTCCGGCCGCCCTCTCGGCACCGCCAGCGCCATGTCGAATTCCATCGGAACCTTGTCCTCGAGCAGGTTGACCGGTTGAATGATCAACGGAGCGTGCAGCATCGCCTTGTAGTAGCCGGCCATGGGGCCCCACGCCGCGGCAACGTCGAGGGTGCCGTCGATGACCTGCTGCACCTGGTATGAAGGTTGGTTGTCGGCCACGATGTCGGCGTTGTGGCTCAGGTAGTGAATGACGGTATTGGAAACCACTTGATGGTCGGCGAGAGCCTGGCGGATCGCCGATACCTGGAATACGCCGACGCGCAGCTTCTTCAGAGCGGGATCGTCCAGGCTCTTGATGGCGATGCCCTTATCGCTGCGGTAAGCCAGGACGAACGTCGAGCGGTACAACGGAGCGAGCAATATCGCGCCCTCCGTATCGGTCGCCATATCCATCCATAAATCGCAGTTGCCCTCGCTCAATGTGGTGCGCATGAGCCCGCGCTCGATCGAGGGCCGCCAATAATACTGCACGCCTGTCCCTAAGGCGGCTCCGATCACTTGTGCGATCTTGTTCTCGAATCCCTCGCCCTTCTGA